>Ga0209579_10000061_pt1 | contig 223051 bp, 208 predicted proteins | sample Coa_R1_2_FD_187152 | JGI IMG/M metagenome (GOLD analysis project Ga0209579, IMG submission 187152) | Surface soil microbial communities from Centralia Pennsylvania, which are recovering from an underground coalmine fire - Coalmine... | ecosystem: Environmental > Terrestrial > Soil >... | reverse complement strand
GGCATATCGACCAGACATTCGAGAAGCTCGGGCTGTGAAGAATCGAAGAAAGATGAACCACGGATAACACGGATAGCACGGATGAAGAAAAGACGCTCCGCGCAACCGTTTTTATCCGTGCTATCCGTGTTATCCGTGGTTTTATGTCTTCCTCTCCTCGCCCAGGAGGAGGACGTGCGCGGCTTGCAAGGACTTCCCGAAGTCTCGTTCGATAATCTCACCGACAAGAACGTCACCACGCTCGGGCAGGCGGCGCTCGCGATTCGCCCGGCGGACTGGAAACACGGTGAAACGGCGAATTTCGTCTATCACTTCTTCCACGGGTTCGTCGCCACGCCCGTCTCCGTGGAGGCCGAATACTACTACCGCGTCGTCGCCAAGACGCTGGGCAAGGACACCTCGCAATGGGAGCGGAAATCCCACATCTACATTTTCGAAAATCCCGCCGACTGGGCGGAATTCCAAAAGAAAGCGTCGCTCGACCCTTGGACGGGCGGCATCCACTCGCAAGGCGACCTCTTCATCCAGCGCAACCCGCGGTACAAATTCAAGGGCCGCACCCTTGGGCACGAGGTCACGCACCTCGTCATCTACCGGTTCTTCGGCCCCGGCGTGCCGCTCTGGCTGAATGAAGGGTACGCGGAATACGCCTCCATCGGCGCCTACGCGAACTTCCAACGCGCGCGCGGCTTCGCGGCCCGGCCGCAATCCGCGGCGCTCGCGCAATTCATCCCGGTGGAAAAACTCGCGGCCATGGCGGTCTATCCCGAGCAGCCGGACGACATCCGGACCTTCTACGCGGAATCCGAAAAACTGGTGCGGTTCCTTTCCGCCGAAAACGCCCCGGGTTTTCTCCTGTTCATGGAAGGCATGTCGCACGGCAACCGCCTTGAAACCGCGCTTCAGAAAGGATTCGGAAGCCGATTTGCCAGCATGACAGATTTAAATCGTGACTTTGAAAAATACGCCGCCCAGGACTTCGCCCCCGGTGCAATGCCCTAAACGCCGACTTCAAAGTTTTCGGCGTCCTTTTGCGGCGGCGTGGGCAATGGCGCTGCTGTGCGGGGGCGGCTTGTTCGCGCAAGGGCGCCAGGATCAACCGCCGGGCGAGGTTCCGCTTGTTGAAAGACCGTGGGATCAACTTTCCAATACTACCGTAAGCCCGAATGGCGAAAAGGCGCTCGCCATCAATCCGAAAAGATGGAAGCACGCGGAGACGGACAACTTCATCCTGCACTACCGCCGCGTGACGGAGGCGCACAAGGTGGCGCGCGAGATCGAGTACGACATCTGGTTTGTGGCGAAGACCCTCGGCGCATCGAAGGACGCGTACAAAAAGAAGTCGCACGTGTTCATTTTCGAGGACGACATGGAATGGGAGCGCTTTCTCGCGGATACGACCATCCCTAATTGGGCGGGGAGTTTCGCGATCGGCGACGAGCTTTTCCTGAATGTGCGCCGCTCGGAGGCAACCGGGAGTTTCGATTCCCGGACATTGGCGCACGAGACGACGCACGCGGTGGTCGCCCGGCTTTACACGACGCGATGGCCCCTCTGGCTCAGCGAGGGATTCGCGGAATACATGGGCACGGCGAGCGTCGCGGCGCGCAAGAATGTGTTCCTGAAGGGGCAGCAGCACACGCTTCCTTTCGCGTCGCTCTCGCTCGACCAGATGACGGCGATGACCCGCTACCCGGACGACCCTGTCCAGGTCTCGCAACTCTACGAAAGCTCCGAGAAGCTGGTGCGCTTCATCCTGACCGATCTGCCGAAAGATCGGTTTCTGAGCTTTGTCGACGCGATCCTTGCAGGCTATCCTTTGAAGGACGCGGTGATGAGAATCTATGGCGACAAGTTCAAGGATTTCGGCGAGTTCGAGAAAAAGTATGAACGCTTCGCGAAGTGAGGGCCCATGCCGGTAGCACGGAAAAAGGCCGCGCCTTCCCTGTCCATTGCGTCCATCCACGCCGTCGTCGGCTCGGATGAGTCGGAGGTGAAGAGGCGCGCGCTGGAACTTTCCGCCGAACTTCTTCCCGCAGACGCCGGGGAGTTTGGCAAGGACATCATCGACGGTTGCGTGGAGAACGCCGGCGATGGCGCCTCGCGCATTCACCAGACGGTCGGGGCGCTCCTGACTCTGCCGTTTTTCGGCGGGAAATTCGTCTGGCTCAAGAACGTCAATTTCCTCGGGGATAGCGTGCTGGGCCGTTCGGCGGCTGTGTTGGAAGCGCTGGAGGGTTTGGCTGAAACCCTCAAGGCGGGCCTGCCGGAGAATATCACCTTCCTTTTGAGCGCCACGGACCTCGACAAGCGCCGGGCGTTCTACAAAAGCCTGGCCTCGGTCGCGAAGGTGCAGGTTTTCGACAGGCTCGATGCGAGCCGCTCCGGTTGGGAGGAGGAGGCGGAATCGGCCGTGCTCGCGCGGGCGAAGGAATCCGGCCTCTCTTTCGAGCCGGGAGCCGCGGAACTCCTGGCGCTTTCAACCGGCGGGGAAAGCCGGCAGATCGGCAACGAGCTGGAAAAGCTCGACCTCTTCCTCGGAAGCCGCCGCAAGGTCTCCGTGGAGGACGTGCGGCTGCTCGTCCCCCTTTCGCGGGCTGGCGTCATCTTCGAGCTGGGCAACGCCCTGGCGGCGCGCGACATCCCGCAATGCGTCGTTCTCATCGACCGGTTGCTTTACCAGGGGGAGAGCGCCATCGGCATCCTGCTCGTCGCCATTATCCCCACCGTGCGGAATCTTCTCCTGGTCAAAGACCTTATTTCGCGCCACAAGCTTCCCGTCCCCCAGGCGCCGTTCCATTTTACAGCCGCCCTGAACCGCCTGCCGGAATCCGCCGTCGCCCATCTCCCGAGAAAGAAGGACGGCGCGTTGAACGCCTACGGACTGGGAGTCGTGGCCTGCCACGCGAATCGGTTTCGCCAGGAGGAATTGGGGGAGCTTTTTCGTGCGTGTCTGGAGGCGAATATTCTTTTGGTCACCTCGCAGTTGGATCCGCGAATGGTGCTGGACCAAGTGGTTGGACGGCTGGGCGAAGGCAAATAATAAGATAAATTAATAGTTTTTCAAAAACGGAACAACAGTGGCTAATATGAAAAAAAGTTATAGAAAAGTGTTGCGCAGTTCCGAACCCCGCGCGATACTCCGTGCAGCTTTATACGCTTGTTCTGGGGGGAACATCAGCCCTTCGCGGCCATTCGGCCGCGGGGGGCTGTATTTTTTTAGGCATGGATCGGCGCTGTAGAGGCGGCTGTGTCAGCCGCCTCTACAGCGCCAGCGTTTCATGCAGGACGCGGGAGCGCTGCGCTATGCTGTTTGACCAGAGTTTCGCGTAGATGCCGCTTTGCGCGGTGAGTTCTTCGTGGCTGCCGCGCTCGACGATGCGGCCGCCGTTCAACACGAGGATTTGATCGGCGTTGCGGATGGTGGAGAGCCGGTGCGCGATGACGAAGCTCGTCCGGCGCAGCATGAGCCGCTCCAGCGCTCCCTGGATCAGGCGTTCCGTCTCCGTATCGACGCTGGCGGTCGCTTCGTCCAGGATGAGGACGGGCGGGTCTTTCAACAGCACGCGCGCGATGGAGACGCGCTGTTTTTCCCCGACGCTCAACTTTACGCCGCGCTCGCCGACAAGGGTGTCGAGGCCCTTTGGCAGCCGCTGGATAAATTCCAGCGCGTTGGCGGCGCGGGCGGCTTCGATCATCTCTTGGTCGGAGGCTTGCGGGTTGCCGATCCGCAGGTTGTCGCGGATGGAGCCGTTGAAGAGGAAGCTTTCCTGCGTTACCACGCCGATGGCGGCGCGCAGGCTGTTCTTCGGGAAATCGCGCAGCGGCTTTCCATCCACGTAGATTTCGCCCGTGTCGAATTCGTAGAAACGGGTGAGCAGGTTGACGAGGGTCGATTTGCCCGCTCCCGTCGGGCCGACGAGAGCCACGATTTCCCCGGCGCGGGCGTGGAGGTTGATATTGTGCAGCACGGGCAGGGCGTCGTTGTAGGCGAAGCTGACGTTTTGAAAACGGATGTCGCCTTCCAGGGAGACAGTTTCGGAGTCGTCTCCGGCGCGCCCGGGTTCGACGGGTTCGTCCATGATCTCGAAGACGCGCTGCCCGGCGGCGCGGCCCGCCTGGAGGAGCTGGTTCAGTTGATGAAGCCGCCCGATGGGGTCGTAGAGATACCCCGTGAGCATGATGAAGGCGACGAGGTGGCCGACGCCGATGGTTCCGGCGAGAACCGCCTTGCCGCCCGCGCAGACGACGAGGACGGAGCCGCACGCCGCGAAGAAGCTCATTGAGGGATTGTAGAGCGCCCACACTTTCATGACGGTGAGGGTGGCGCGGCGCAGGGCGTTGCTGGCGGCGTTGAAGCGGGCGTGTTCCTGCTCTTCGCGCACGTAGGTCTTGATCTGGCGGATGCCGGAGAGGTTGTCGTGCAGCAGGGAGTTCATGGCGGAAGCGGCGGCGCGTTGCACCCGGTACCGCCGGTGCGCGGTGAGGGTGTAGGCGAGCGCTCCGCAGACGAGGAAGGGGAGCGGCGCGAGCGCATAGAGCGCCAGCCGGGCGTCGTAATAAAAAAGGACGAAGCTCACGGCCGCGATTTGCAGGAGCGAGGCGACCCCTTGCTCGATGCCGTCGATCAATACGCGCTCGACGGCGTTCACGTCTTCCAGCACGCGCGTCATCAGGTCGCCGGTGGCGCGGTTGTCGAACCAGTTGAGCGGCAGGCGCTGGATGTGCGAGTAGAGATCGCTCCGCAGGTCGAAGATGACTTGTTGCTCGAAGGTGTTGTTGAGCAGTATCCGCACGGCGTTCAGGGCGTCGCGCAGGAAGTAGGCCGCCAGGCCGGTGAGCGCCAGCGGCAGGAGCCGCCCGGGATGCCGCCCGCGCACCGCTTCATCGATGATCTTCTGGGTGACGGCGGGGAAGACGATGACCAGCAACGTCCCGACCACCGCGCAGCCGAGCGTGCCGGCAGCGAGCCAGGGGTAGCGGCGGACGTACGCGAAGACGCGCGGCAGGCTCGAAGCCTGTTTACTTCGCATTCTCGTAGAGCGAGATGCTGGTGATGGCGTCCATGCCGCGCTGCAGGATGACGTCGCGCAAGGGCGGCTTCGCGCGTTCCTTCGTGCGTTGCGCGGCTTCCATGGCGTCGATCTCCGGGTTCGTGCCCGCGACCAGCGACGCCTCGTTCATCCTCGGGCGCTCGGTTTCAAAAACGTATTTGCTCACGCCGCCGGCAAATTCCTGCCGCAACACTTCTTTCTCCGGCGCTTCCGGGACGTTTACCGCCAGGTCGGGTTTCACGCCGTCCGGGTAGATGGAATGCTCCTCCGGCAACACCACCTCGCCCGCGCCGATCCTGAGGATTTGCCCGCCGTGCAACGGGTAGTCGTCGAACTCCACGGCCTGCCCGCGCGTTCTCTGCCCGACGATAAGGGCGTTCACACGGATTCTTAAGACAGCCGCGATCACTTCGGACGCGCCCGCGGTGTCCTTGTCCGTCAAGACGATGAGCAGGCCGCGGAACCCGAGGTTTTCCCCGGCGGTGAAGACGCGCTCCTGTTTGTCGCTTGGCCGTTTTATTGTGAAAAGCGTCTTGCCCTTTGGCGCAAAGCGTTCGATGACCTGGGCCGCGATCGCGAAGTCGCCCCCGGCGGGAGTCGCGCGCAGATCGAGGATCGCCGATTTCAGCGCCTTGTCCGAAAAGCCTTTCAGCGCGGCGTCCAGTTCGTTGACATTCGCCGCGGAGATTGTCCCCAGCCGCAGATAACCGACGCGGTCGTCCAGGATTTCCGCCCGCAGCGGGTTTGGCTCTTCCGCGGCCGCGGCGCCGGCGGGCAGGAGAAGGACGCCCGGGTTCAGCCTGTCCAGCAAGCCTTGCACCGTCGCGCGCGCGATGGCCGTGTCATTGAGGGCTCCCGGGTCGAGGTAGTTGGACTTCAGGAGTTCCACCGCCTGTTGCGCGTCGGGCAGCGAGAGGCTGTCGAGGACATTCGCGGGCTTCGCGGGTTCCTTCGGAGCGGGAGCGGCCGTGGGCGCGGCAAGGGGCGGCGGGGCGGGGGAGGCCGTCGCGCCGGGTTCGGGCACGGGGAGTTGTTGCGCCAGGCACGCGCCGCCGGCGAGGATGGCGGCTGCGAGAGCCGCGAAATTTTTTCTCATTTGCCAAGGGGACACTTCCACTATTCGACTCCGGCTGCAATGTCTCTCCGGCATTGAGCTCCTTCAAACCGGATATGCGAGACGGCTTCATAAGCCCGTTTCCGCGCCTCCTCCACGTTCGCGCCGAGCGCGGTGATTCCCAGCACGCGCCCGCCGGAGGTCACGACCTTGTTTTCCCGCAGAGCCGTTCCGGCGTGGAAGACCAATACGTCGGACGGAATTTTGTCCAACCCCAGGATTTCCTTACCCGTTTCGCACGGGCCGGGATAGCCGGCGGACGCGAGAACCACGCAGACGGCGGCGCGGTCGTCCCACACCGGCTCGCACTGGTCGAGCGTTCCGTCGATGGACGCCTCAAGGAGGTCGAGCAGGTCGCTTTTTAGTCGCGGCAGGATGGATTGCGTTTCAGGGTCTCCGAAACGGCTGTTGAATTCCAGCACTCGCGGGCCGCCGGCGGTCATCATCAGGCCGGGGTAGAGGACGCCTTGATACGTTATCCCTTCCGCGCGAATCCCCGCCATGAACGGCTCGAGTATCTCGCGATGCACGCGCGCTTCCATCTCCGCCGTCAGCAGGGGCGAGGGGCTGAAGCTCCCCATCCCGCCGGTGTTCGGGCCGAGGTTGCCGTCGAAGATTTGTTTGTAATCCTGCGCGCCGGGCAGCAGGAGATAGTGCTCGCCGTCCAGCAGCGCCTGGAGGGAGCATTCGCGCCCGGGCAGAAATTCCTCGATGACGATGCCGCGCCCCGCTTCGCCGAACTGCCCGCGATCCATCATGCGGTAGATGCTTTTGGCCGCCGCGTCGCCGTTCTCCGCTATGACCACGCCTTTCCCGAGCGCGAGGCCGTCCGCCTTCAGGACGAGGGGGTAACGCATTTTCTGGCAGAAGCGGTGCGCCTCCGCGCTGTCGGTAAAACGGCCAAACGCGGCGGTCGGCAGGCCGTGGCGCTTCATGAAATCCTTGGCGAAAATCTTCGACCACTCGAAGCGCGCGGCGTTCCTGGACGGGCCGAAAATCCGAAGGCCCGCGCTTTGAAAAAGATCGACGATGCCCGCCGCGAGCGCGTTGTCCGGGCCGACGACGGTCAGGCCGATCTTTTTTTCGCGCGCGAAGGCCGCCAGCGCCGCGTGATCGGTCAGCGGCGTGTTTGTTCCGATCTGCGCCGTGCCCGCGTTTCCGGGAGCGCAATAGATTTCCTCCACGCGGGAGGATTGGCGGAGTTTCCAAACGAGGGCGTGTTCGCGTCCTCCCCCGCCGATCACCAGCAGTCTCACGCCGCCTTTTCCCAACGCTTGCCGAGAAAGCGCTTCGCATCCTCGAGGGAAGGGCTGCGCGCCTGGCGCACGTAGAACCCGGAAGTGGCGACCCCTATCCGCAGGCTCCCGCTCAAGTCGCATCCCATGAGACGCCCGATGCAGAACCCGGCGTTGAAGTGATCTCCGGCGCCGGTGGTGATCTTCGGCGCGGGCGTGAACGGGCCGTCCTCGTGGGTCGCGCCCGAAGCGTCGGCGGCGGCGGCGAAGTGCGTGGGATGGATGACCACCGTCTCGATCTTTAGTTTTTCAAGGATGCGCGCGGCGTGCGCGGTGACGCCGGCGGTTTTGTCGTTTGGCGGCTTGAGGCCGAGCACCGCGCCGATCTGGCGGCTTTCCTGGAGATTCAGCCCGAGGATGACGCGGAAATATTTCTGGAACTTCGCGATGGTTTTCAGGACGCGCGCGATGTCCTCGCGGTTTCGCTTCGCCGGGTCGGCAAGGTCGAAGAACATCCACCGCTTTTGTCCCGTGAGGCGCGGCGCGACCTCCGTGAGGATTTTGCGGAAGATGCCTTCCATGTAGGGGATCATCGTCCAGTTCACCAGCGCGATGAGCGAGGATTCGGAAAACCTGGCGGTGAGCTGCTCGAGCGGCATGCAGCGGATCAATGTCTCCCACGTTATCTCCTTCAGGCTCGCGTGCTTGCCGCACATGAGCTTGCCGTCCTCGAACTCGATGGCGTCCGTATAGCCCGGCTCGGCCAGCGAGCAGACGTTCGTCCCGCGGGAAAAATCGTTGAAGATCGGGTGGATGTTCGGCGCGCCGAGGTTTCCGATGTAGGTGACTTGGGTTCCGTAGCTGGCGAGCGCGTTGGCCATGATGGGGCCGTTGCCGCCCAGTTTCGTCATTTGCGGCACGAACTCGAAGTTCGCGCTCAAGCCGGCCGCCGCGCGGATGCGATCCGCGAAGGAGGCCATCTTCAGCATGCGGGTGTATTTCGTGGCCGACTCGCGCTTGTCGACGACGTGGAGGATCGTGTCGACAAAGCCGTCCAGGCCGACAAGCACGCGTTGTTTGGGGAGCGCCTCGCCGGCGGAGGCGAGTTCAGCGGGGGTGGAAGGCATGCCCGCGAGGTTCATCCGAAGGGCTGGGGCCCGTCAAGCCGCAACTCCTTATGGCGCGGTATTCAGATAGAAAGCGCGCTGGTAGATGCGGATGTTGCGCGCCGCGCCGATGGGCACTCCCGACAAGCTCGAATAAAAGGTGGCGGTCGTCGAGGAGGTGACCCACGCCTGGGCCGGGGGAGCGGTTCCCGTGGTTTCCGGAAGCGCGGTTACCAGGTTGCCGTATGCGGATGTGCCCGAGAGAAGCTTGCGGCTGTTCGAGTCGAGAATGGCGATGGCGACCACGATGGCGGAGACATCCTGGAAGCCGTTGAACCCGGACGTTCCCGAGATGGAAGGGATGGCGGAGAAACTGCCGCTCTTCAAAAGATAGCAGAACTGCATCCGGAAAACGCCGTCGGCGAGGACGTGGAAATCCTGGTCGGAACCGGTGGTAACGATGCTATTCCACGAATTGGTGATGGTGTTGGGCAGGAAAATCATGCCTCCGCCCGAGGTGGAAGGCGCGCCGTCCCAGGTAAGGCCCTTGCCGAGGCGTTGGAGCTGGTAGCTCGAATTGATGTTATAGCCGACCAGCCCCATCGTGCTCTGGTTCGACAAGGCGGGGCTGGCGTCGAAAAAGGCGGGCGCTTCGCTGTAAAAATACATGCTGTCATTGCCCCCGCTGGCGACGGCCGTGCCGGTGGTGAAGATGTAGTCCACGTCCTTGCGCTTGGGCATGCCTGCGAAGTCCTTGGCCATCCGGTCGAAGACGATCCGGGCCTGGTCATCGGCGGCGGTGTGCCGGTTGCTGTTGAGGATGACCGCGTTGGCGCCGCCGACCAGTTGCGCCACCATGACGATGAGCAAGACCAGGACGGCCGAGGCGACCAGCACTTCGACCATGGTAAAGCCGGCGGGTTTCCGGGAAAGAAGTCTCATGGCGGGCGGTCAGTTGCGATTCAGCATCGTCATTGTCTCGAAATAACCGGAATAGTTCGCGGGAAAGGCGGTGGCGCTGCTGTCGGAGGGGGACGGCGGCCAGGAGATGAAGACGCGGACAACCGTGGCGGACCTTTTGGCGGCGGCGGGCGGAGAAAGAGACACGGTGGCCCGGTAGACGGCTCCCTTGAAGGAAGTGAGATTGTCTATGGCGGCGGTGGGGGTTGCGTCTTCCCTGAGCAGAAGGGTATGGGTCGCCGACGCCGCGCCGGCGGCGGGGAGTGCAATCCCGTAAACCGGGGAGGTTCCGCTTGTCAACGTGGAGTAGATGGGCGCGTTGTGCAGGTCGGCCGCGATGGAACTGGCTATGCCGGCGGCGACGGTTTGCTGAACGGCGTTCTGGTTGCTGGTCACCCCGATGGGCAGGAGGCCGAAGATGGCCACGAGCGCAAACGCGGCTATCCCCAGCGCGAGCGCCACTTCCACCAGCGAGAAGCCATCGTTATTGCCGTGTTTCATTGCCGGTATATCCGGTTTACCCCGGTCATGCCGTCGATCTGAATGGCCGCCTCCTGGGGAGGTTCCGCCGTGGGGACCGTGTTTCCGTGGCTTTGTTGAAGGTCTATCTCGATGTATTGCACCATGCTGGTCGTGGCTGTGCCGCTGGTCACGGCAACCATCCTGGGAACTCCCTGGGGATCAAACTGGATGCATTGATTGTAAAAATTGAATTGGGGGGTTCCAGGCAGCCCCGGAGTCAAAACCGAGACGCCGGCGAGCGGATAATTAAACAAAGGGACGCCGTTTGTGATGTTGTACAAATTCACCACCCCGCCGGATGGTCTGGTCATGGCGGAGCTTGTGCCAGAGATAAAAGACGGGCCGGCGATGTGAATATTGTCAAAATGTTGCAGCTTGCCGAGTTGGGAAAAAACGAGCGTGCCGCTCGCGGGGGCAAGCTGGCTCGTGCCGTCGTTCGAGGCGATGGCGGAAACCCCGATCCTGCCGCCGACAGTCGCGGTGGCGGCTGTTTGCACGGAGGAACTCATGGTCGAGACGTTGGTCTCCTCGAAGCCGACGTAAACATAGGTGTTGTTGCCCATGGCGTAGGCGCGGGCCTGGTCGAGGAAGCTGGAGAGGTTGAAAACCATGCTCGTGAAATCCGTGCCGCCGCGCATGCTGTTGAACGCGGGCACCATCAAGGCCGTCATAAGAACGAGAACGCCAATGACCAGGAGCAATTCCAGAAGAGTGAATGCCGAATCACGGCGAAAAGTCTGGCGGCAGTCCACACTAAGTCCATACAAGTTCAGGGGAGGGCTGTCAAAGAAAACTGTGATGGTTTTTGGCGTCTTGCCCGAAATGGGTTAGAAATATCCCATGAACGAACCCATCAACATCAACGAGGAGAGCTTCGAGCGGGCTGTCATCCAATCTCCCGTGCCGGTGCTCGTCGATTTCTGGGCGCCCTGGTGCGGGCCGTGCAAGATGATCGCCCCGGTGCTCGCGGAAATCGCCAGGGAGAACGGAGACAAGTTCCGCATCGCGAAGGTCAACACGGACGACGACCCGGCGCTCATGCAGCGGTTCAACATTCGCGGCATCCCGACTCTGCTTTTTTTCAATGGGGGCAAGCTGGAACACCAGATCGTCGGCATGACGGGGAAGAAGGCGATCGTCGACAAGCTGGAAGCGCTGGCCTCCGCGCCGGCCGCGTAATTGAAGGGGTATCATCTCACCGCCCAGACAGGGGTGGACGGGCTGGAGGTCTTCGAGGCCGCCGGCCCGGAGCCGCGCCGGGGGGAGATCGCGGTCCGGGTGCGGGCGGTTTCGCTCAACTACCGCGATCTCATGGTGGCCGACGGGCGCTATGGGAAGGCGCATTTGCCCCTCATCCCGCTTTCCGACGGCGCGGGCGAGGTGGCGGCGGTGGGCGAAGGCGTCACGCGGTGGAAGCCGGGGGATCGCGTGGCGGGAACGTTTTTCCAGGGGTGGAACTCCGGCCCTTTCCGGCGCGATGCGCTGGCGCTCGGCGGCGCGCTGGACGGGATGTTCGCGGAACGCGTCCTCCTTCCCGAGGACGGGGCGGTGGCGATCCCGCCGCATCTAAGCTGGGAGGAAGCCGCCACGCTTCCCTGCGCGGCGGTCACCGCGTGGCACGCGCTCGTCACGCACGGCAATATCGCGGCGGATGAAACCGTCCTCCTCCTCGGCACGGGCGGCGTTTCGCTCTTCGCGCTCCAGTTCGCGAAGATGCACGGGGCGCGGGTCATCATCACTTCGAGCAGCGACGAAAAGCTCGCGCGAGCGCGGGCGCTGGGCGCGGACGAAGGCGTCAACTACCGGGAAAACCCCGATTGGGAGAAGGAGGTTTTCCGGCTGACGGCGAAGGCGGGCGTCGACCACGTGGTCGAAGTCGTCGGCGGCGACGCTTTCACGCGCTCGCTGCGCACGCTGGCGCCGGGCGGGACGGTCAGCCTCGTCGGCGGCGTCAGGAGTTTTACGGCGGATGTGCCGCTGCTCCAGATCATCGCGAAATCGGCGGTGGTGCGCGGGATCTATGTCGGCAGCCGCGAGATGTTCGAGGCGATGAACCGCGCCGTGGCCCTGCACGCGATGCGTCCCGTCGTGGATCGCGTCTTTCCTTTCGCCGAGGCCGCCGCCGCTTACCGATACCTCGAAAGCGGGGCGCATTTCGGGAAGGTCACAATTTCATTCGGTGATCGATGAGGTCGGCCAGGAGGCCGATGAAGATCATCTGGATGCCCGTCATCACGGTCGTTATCTCCAGCAGGCCGAGATGCCCCTGCCGCGTGTAATCGACGGCGCCCTTGACGATCCCCATCGCGATCAAGAGCACGGCGGGCGGCACGAAGACGTTGAGCGGATTGAAGTACGCGCAGATGCGGATGATCAGGATGGTGAAGTTCGTGAAATCGCGCAGGGGTTTGATCGACGATTTGCCGACGCGCTTGTGGTAGTTGATCGGCATGAAATGGACCTTGTAGTGGTTGGTCAGCATCGCGAGCGTCAGCGTGGTCGTGAAGGAAAAGCCGTCGGGAAAAAGCTGGAAAAAACGGAGCGCGACGTCCTTCTGGAAAACGCGCAGCCCGGAGTTCAAGTCCGGGATTTTGCGTTTGCTCAGGTACTCCGCGAGGCGGGTTATGAGCCACTTCCCGGGCTTGCGGAGCAGCGGGACCTTGACGACCTCGCCGGTGCGCGCGCCGACGACCATGGCGTATTCCGGGGCGAGGGCGAGCAGGCGCGGGATTTCTTCGAGCGGGTACGTGCCGTCGGCGTCGGTCACGACGATGTAGTCGTATTTGGCCTGGAGCAACCCGTCCTTGAGCGACGCGCCGTAACCGAGGTTGGTCTCGTGCTCGATGAGCTTTACGGGCAGGGTGCGGGCGATCTCGCCCGTGCGGTCTTTCGAGCCGTCGTTGATGACGATGATCTCGACGCTTTTCAACCCGCTCGTGTGGCGCAGCAAGGCTTCAACCGTCTGGGCGATGGAGCCTTCTTCGTCAAAGGCCGGGATGAGAAACGTGGCTTCCAATTCGGAGACATTCATGATTTTTCGGAACGCGAGGTCAATATCCAACGATGAAATCCTGACGCCACGACGTCCAGCGCGATGGCGGCCAGCACAAGCCCGATCCATTCGACCGGTTGCACGTACTCGGCCTTCCGGTCGGCGATGGCGAAGACGGTGAGCAGGTAAAGGAACGCGGGCAGCCAAAGGACGGATGTCGCGGCGAACCGGGCCGGGGTGAAACAAAAAAGGAGCCCGAGCAGCGCCAGCACGCCGAGCCATCCCGGGGCGAGCCGGTATTTCCCGGCGTCCTTGTATTCATGCATCCAGGCGACGCGGCTCGCGGCCGCTTTCAGGGGGAGATAAAGCGGATTGTGGCGGGTCTGGCGCTCCGCGACTTTCTTTTCGTAATCGGCCTGGTCCATTCCGTAGAAGAGGCGCAATTCGGAGGGGTGGTTTTTCCACCGGTCGTCGTTCACCGTTTGTTGCAGTTCCCAGAATGCGGGCGGTTCCAGCTTCGGGTCGAGTATGTCGCAGTTGGCGAAGGCGATGCCGATCTTCGTGGCGGTTATGTTCGCGAAGGCGAACGGGTGATCCAGGATCGCCTCCCTCGCGAGGCCCGCGCAGACCTTGGAGAACTCCTTTTCCCGCGTCGTGAGGCCCGCCCACACAGGGCCGATTTTGGAGGGATCGGGATCCGAGAGCGGTTTCTTGTATCCCTTTTGGTCCCAGGGGTATTGGTCCCCTTCCGCGCGCGCTCGGAGCACGATGGGCCGGAGGGAGTCCCGGTATTCCTTCCACTTGGAACCCTCCAGTTTTACGAGCGGCAAAGTCGAACTGAGGAGCAGCCAGTCGCCCTGCTGTTTTTCGCCCGAGGTGAGGATGATGAGCGCCGCCGCGCCGAGGGCGCCCCAGCATTTTCCGCCCCACTTGAAGGGGTTCCCCGCCGGCAGGACGGCAAAGACGACGCACCCGAGCCAGATGCCGCGCCCGTGCGGTTTGACGGACGCCACGGCGGCGGCGGAAAGGAGAAACCAGAAAAGCCGTTTGCGATCCTTCAGCGCGCCGGGCGGCATGGCGAGCGCCGCGGTCAGCACGAATAGCGCGAGGAACACCGTTTCGGAGATGAGTTCGTGTTCATCCCATACCATCTGGGGCAGGATGGCCGCGATGAGGGTGACGGCGGGAATCCAGAGGTTTCGCAGCTTTGTAAGGCAACCCGTTATCCATCCGATGCCAAAGAGCGTGGCAAGCCCAAGCAAGTGTTGGAGAACGGGCGCGGAGCGCGCGGGGCTGACGAGCAGCGCGGGAGACGGCACGAGCAGCAGGGGATAAAGCCAGCGGCGCCTGGCGGGAAAGGAGATGCGATGCTCCTGCCAGATGCGTTCCGCGGCGACGAAATAGGAGGGGCTGTCCGCGCCGTAGAATCCTTCCGGGATGGCGGTCAGGAACGCGACGCGGATGGCGGCGCCGACGAGGATCGCGGGCAGGCAGAGAAGGAGGCACCGGCGCCAGCCGAAGGCGGCGTTCAAGGCGTCTGCTCCCGGGGAACGCGGTTCATCAACAGGAGGCCGCGATGGACAACCGCATCCAGAAGAACCGCGATGAGCAGAAAGCCCAGCCATTCGACCGTCTCGACGTACTGGACATTATGGTCGCCTATCGCGTGGACGGAAATGAGGCAGAGGCTCGCGGGCAGCCAGAGCACGGCCCGCCTCACGAAGCGGCCCGGCGCGAGGCATGTGAGAAACCCCAGGAGCGCCAGCACGCCCGGCCAGCACGGGGTGAGCCAGTGCTTCCCTGTAACCGGGTCCTGGTTATCCCGCATCCAAACCATCCGGCGCGCGACGGCGCTCAGGAAGGGCAGGGCGGCATTGCGCCGCCTGCGCCGCTCCGCGGACAGTTTCGCGTATTGTGGTTCCTCGATATTGTAGAAAAGCTGTAGCTGGCGCCTGTGGTCGGACCAATTATCGGAGTTCTCCCTGTCCTGATCTTTCCAGAACTCCTGCGGATCCATCCGCTCTATATAGTGGCCCCGGTCGGCGAAGGAAATGCCGATCTTCGTGAAGGTGAACCGCGCGAACCAGAACGGATGTTCCCATATCGCGCCCCTGGCCAGCGCCAGGCAGACCATGGAAAATTCTTTCTCCCGACTGGCGAGGCTCGCCCAGACCGGATCGATCTTCGAAGGGTCGGCGTCTCCGAGAGCCTTCTTATATTTCGCCTCGTTCCAGGGGAATTGATCCAGTTGGCGCCGCGCGTCCAGCACGAGCGGGCGGATCGCGTCGCGGTAGGGCTTCAAGGCCGGCGCCTCGAGGTTCACAAGCGGCAGTGTCGAGCTCAGCAGCAGCCAGTCCGCCTGCTGCTTCTCGCCGGATGTCGACATGATGAGCGCCGCCGCCGCGAGCGCTCCCCAGCATTTGCCTCCCCATTTCAACGGATTGCCCGCGAGCGGAATCGCGCATAGGACGCACCCGAGCCAGACGCCCCTGCCATGCGGTTTGGTCGCGGCGACGGCGGCCGCGGCGAGGAGGAACCAGAAGAGCCGTTTGCGATCCTTCAGCGCGCCGGGCGGCATCGCGAGCGCCACCGTCAGCACGAAGGCCGCGAGAAAGACCGGCTCCGATACGACCTCCTGTTCGTACCACAATATTTTTGGGCTTATCGCGGCGAGGACGGTGACGACGGGAACCCAGAGCGAGCGCAACCGCGTCAGGTTCCCCGCGATCCAGCCGATGCCGAAGAGCGTCGCCAGCCCGAGCAGGTGCTGGAAGAGCGGGATCGTCCGCGCCGGGCCGGCGGGCAGGATCGGCAGCGGGACGAGCAACAGGGGATAAAGCCAGCGGCGCTTCTCCGTGAAGAGCATGTTCCCGTGGTTGCGGCTCCAGACCTTGGCCGCCGCTTCGAAATAGGAAGGGCTGTCGGAGCCGTAGAATCCCTCCGGCTCGGCGGCCAAAAGACAAAGGCGGAGAACCGCGCCGAGGATGAGCGCGGGGAGGCAGAGCGGCAGGCATTGCCGCAAGGTGAATTTTCGCTCGGAAGTCACCGGCTTACTTCTGCAGGATTTTCGCGCCGCCCAGTTCGCCCAGGCCGGCCTTTTGCAAGTCCGTCCAGAGCGTTCCGGGCCCGCTGTGAAGGATGTTGATTTTCACCTTGTCGTTCAACGAGTCGGCGAAATACCAGAGGTTGTAAGCCAGCGGATCGCCAAACGCCTTGATCTTGAGCTGGAAGCCGTTCGCCTTCTCGCCCTCGACGAGCCGCACGACGTCGGCCTGGGCCTTGCCGAGTTTCAAGGTTTTCTCCGCGCGGACGGCGGCTGTTTCCTTGTCGATCTCGGCGGCTTGTTCGAGCGTCTCGCCGCCGATCTCGGCGACCTCCTTTTCCTTGCCCGCCTGTATCTCGGCTTTGAGCTTCTCGGTTTCCTGCGCGACTTCGGCCCGGCCTTGCTCGATGAGGCTCGTCTGCGTGTTCAACTCGGCCTGCTTCTTCGCGGTGTTCTGCTTCTCCTTGTTCGTCAGGTCCTGCTCGGTCGCGACGCTCGCCTGCTGGATCGGGTCGAGGATTTGCATCGGGACGTTCACGTGCCGGATGAGCGCGTTGTGGATCAGGATTTTCTTTTCGCCGAGCACTTTCGCCAGCGCCGCGGTCAGGTCGATCTGGAATTGCTCGCGCCCGTCGCCCATGATGAACTCGCGCGCGCCGTAGGCCGAACCCTTCAAGCGGGAGACGGAGAGGATCTGCGGCATGATGACCTTGTCCACCGCCGCCGGCAGGTCGCCGTAGTTGCGGAACACCGAGGCGATGTTCTCCGGCAGAAGTTCGAACTCGACCGTCATGTCCAGGTTGATCTCGAAGCCGTCCTTCGAGGGGAACTCGACGAACTGGGTCACCGTGAAATTCGCGGTTTGCGGCACGGCCTGTTTCACCCCCGCGGGCGCGCCGGCCTGCGGGACGGGCGCCGCCGAATTTGCCGCGAGCGAACTGCTGTTGTTGTCGAGGTATTCGTTGCGGCGTTCCAGTTGCGATTCGAGGACTTTGCGTTCGAGTTGCTGCGTGGCGCCGTTGGCCGTGGCGATCTGGCTTTTCGTGATGACGCCGCCCGGTTTGCTGCCGAGGAGGGAGACCTGGTTCACCCCCACCTCGACGACGTCCACCTCGAATTCGTGCGGGTTTATATAATAGAGGCCGGGTTGCAGGATGTCTTCCCGCACGCCTTTCTGCCCGTCCTTCGCGAACTCGCCTTCCGGGGCCTGCGCGCCCGCGAGCGAGGTGACGACGCCCACGTACCCGAGCGGGACGCTGAGCGCGTCGATGACGTCGACCTTGTAGCCCACGGGGTTGAGGCGGTACTTCCCGGGGCCGAGCGGTCGCCGCCAGATGCCCTTCTGGCCGGTGTCCGCGAGGAATTCGCCTTCCGGCAAATCCTTGCCGACCTTCGAGGTCACGATGCCGACCTTGCCGGCCGGAATCTGGATCGCGGGGACGATTTTGCGCTCATATTCGACCGGGTTCAGGAAGTGCCGGCCTTCGCTGAGAACGTCCTCCTGGACGCCGCGCTGGCCGGGCTTGGCGAGTATCTGGCCCGGCGGAAGCGAGTCGCCGCTCTTCGCCGTGATGACGGCCATGTCATTCGGGCCGACATAGAACCGGCAGGCCGTCCACTCCCAGAACAGCGCCGCTCCCACGACGAGGAAGGCGAGAAGGGCGGCGGTTGCGAAGACGGGTTTCATCTGGCCGGGCGCGGCGCGAGCGAGCGGAAGACGCCGCCGATGCCGTCTTCGTCGTCGCCTGAGAGGATGCCTTCGATGTTTGGCGCCAGCTTCTGGTAAAGGCTGTAGCGGGCGAAGTTCGCCCCGCCGCCGAACGCCGCGATCTCCGTCGCGATGACGTTGGCCGCCGCCTGGTTGTTGAGCGCGATGACGTTGCGATCCGCCTCCGCCTTGAGAAGGATGGCGTCGGCCTGCGCGCTCGCGGCCTCCGTTTCCAGCTTCGCCACGCTCAGCCCCTGCCGCGCCGCGGTCAGCCGCACGGATTGGTCCTGCCGGGCCGCGATGACCGCGCGGATCCGCTCCGTGTCCGCGGCGACCTTCTCGTTGTTCTGCTGCGCCAGCGTTTCCTGCCGCGTCAGTTCGGCCTGCGACTTCGCCTGCTCGATCTGCTGCTGGAATTTCCGCGCGTTCTCAACCGCCACCTCGCGGTCGCGGATGACGCTCGCGATTTCCTCCGGCGGCGAGATGTTGCGGATGAGCACCGACTTGATAGCCACGCCCCATTCCAGGCACTTGGCTTTCAGATGCGCGTCGAGGCTGTCCTGGAATTTCTGCCGCGTATCGCCGGTTATGTAGCTCTTCGCCGGGTTTCTGCCCCCCTCGATCCTGCTGAAGCCGCGCGCCAGCGGCAGGACGATTTTCTTGATGATGTCCTCCATGTCGCCGACCTGTTGCGTCAGCACCGCGACGCGGCTTGGCATGATGGCGTACTCGATCGTCCCCTCGACGCGGATGTTGAAGCCGTCTATCGTCAGGAGGGTTATGGCGTCCGCGCCGCTCATCTCGAAGCGCTGGCTCTGCAGGTTCACCTCCGCGACGGTGAACATATACGGGTTCAAATAATACGTGCCGGGCGAGAGCGCCTCGGCCAGGACGCCCTTCTGGCCTTTGCCGACCAGGAATTTGTTGCGCGCCTCCGCCGGGAGGTTCTTGCCGAAGACATCGTCGCCGACCAGGGAAGTGACAACGCCCGCCGAACCCGGGTGTATGGAGATCGCGTCGTACTGCGCCACGTCGTACGCGTAGGGATTGATCCGGTATTTCCCGGGGCGAAGCACTTCGGCCACGATTCCCTTCGTCCCTTCGCGCGCGATGATCTCGCCGTCCGGCAGGTCTTTGCCGTAGAGCCGGGTCAGCGCGCCGAGTTTGCCCGCAGGGATGTCCGTGACCCTTCCAATCTCCCAGCCCCACGAATACGGATTCCTGAAATAGCGGCCTTCCGGAAGCACTTCGAGTTGTATCCCTTTTTGACCGGGCGAAGTGGCCAGTATCTGGTCGGGCGCCAGGTCGCGCCCCGTTTTATGAACCAGGATGGCGATCTCGTCCGGCCCGGGCTCGATCCTGCAGAAAACCCAGCACCAGGCCGGGACGGCCAGCAGCGCCGCGAAAACAATCACCGGCAGGAGCGGGTTCGCCCTGTAGGGGCTTCGAAAGCCGTGCGGGACTATATCGGACATTCCGTCGACTGTGTTAACCGTAACGCGGGGGAAATGCACCAAGTTTCCGGCGTGGAAAGAACTTGCGCCGCCGTTCGGCCTCGTTAGAGTCGGAAAACGTCCCGGAGCCGCCACGGAGGTCTTGGCCTCTGCCGCTTGCGCCTCGGGACGTTTTTCGCGTTCCATTCTTATGGCAAACACCATTCTCGTTGGCGCCCAGTGGGGCGACGAAGGCAAGGGAAAGATCATCGATTTCCTTACCGAGAAGGCCGACATCGTCGTCCGCAGCCAGGGCGGAAATAACGCCGGCCACACCGTCATCTGCGGCTCCACGAAATACGTGCTCCACCTCATTCCCTCCGGCATCCTGCGCGCGGGAAAGGCGTGCGTCATCGGCAACGGCGTCGTCATCGACCCGGTGGCGCTTTGCTCGGAGATCGAGGGTCTGCGCGAAAAGGGCGTCGAAGTGGGGGCGAATCTCTTCATCAGCGACTGCGCGCACCTGGTTTTCCCGTACCACAAGGTTCTGGATGAACACCGCGACCTCAAGAAGGGGAGCGGAAAAATCGGCACGACCAAGCGCGGCATCGGCCCCGCTTACGGCGACAAGGCCGCCCGCACGGGCATGCGGATGTCCGACCTCGTGCAGCCGGAGCTTTTTTCGAGCAAACTGAAAGCGAGGCTGGAGGAGAATAACAGCATCCTGAAAGCCCTGGGCGAGGAACGGATCGACTTCGGGGAGGTCAACGCCGCGTATCTTCGCGCCGGGGCCTTGCTGGCGCCGATGGTGACGAACACCGTCGTCTATCTTCACCAGGCATTGAAAGAGGGCCGCGAAGTTCTTTTCGAGGGGGCGCAGGGGACGTTTCTCGATCTCGACCACGGCACCTATCCCTACGTCACCTCCTCGAACACCACGGCGGGCGGCGCCTGCACCGGCTCCGGCGTGCCGCCGCACCGGATGGACCGCGTCCTCGGCGTCATGAAAGCTTACACGACCCGGGTTGGCGAAGGGCCGTTCCCCACCGAAAACGAAGCGTTCGGCGGGCGGCTGCACGCGATGGGCCGCGAGTTCGGAGCCACCACCGGGCGCGCCCGGCGTTGCGGCTGGTTCGACGCGGTCGCCACGCGCTACTCGGCCATGATCAACGGCATCGACGAACTGGCCGTCACCAATCTCGACGGCCTGGACCAGCTGGATTCCATCAGCATCTGCACGGCCTACACGAACCGCGGACGCACGCTGGAAGTGCCCCCCTCCGACGCCCGCCAGCTCGCCGAATGCGAACCGGTCTACATGGAAATGCCGGGCTGGAAGAGTTCCACCGAGGACGCGAGGAAATTCGGCGATCTTCCGCCCGACGCCAGGAATTACCTGGAGAAAATCGTCTCCCTCACCGGGGCGAAGCTCGGCATTGTCAGCGTCGGGGCGCACCGCGACCAGACCATCGTCCTCTAGTGTCCGTTCCAGCCCCATCCGTTCCGCGCCACATCGCCGTCATCATGGACGGCAATGGCCGCTGGGCGCGCGAACGCGGGTTCGCCCGCATCCGCGGCCACGAGGAAGGGGCGGAGTCCGTGCGGGACGCCATCGCGGGCTGCATCGAGGCGGGAGTCGAGTTCCTGACACTCTACGCGTTTTCGACCGAAAACTGGCGCAGGCCAAAGGCGGAGGTGATCGCGCTCATGAAATTGCTGGAGCGTTTCCTCAAGAAACGGACGCCTGAACTCATGGAGAAAAACGTCCGCCTGCAGGCGATCGGGCGGCTGACCGACCTGCCCGCCGCCTGCCAGCGGGAGTTGCATTGCTCCATCGAGGCCACCGCGGGCAACACGGCCCTCACCCTCATCCTGGCGCTCAGCTACAGCGGGCGGCTCGAGATCATCGACGCGATCCAGAGCCTGCTGCGGGAGATCGAACTCGGCCACATCGACAAGGCGATGATCGACCCGGAGACCTTCAGCAAGCATCTTTACACGCGGTATTATCCCGATCCCGACCTGCTCATCCGCACTTCGGGCGAGATGCGGCTTTCGAATTTTCTCCTGTGGCAGTTGAGCTACACGGAGATATTCGTCACCTCCAAGCTTTGGCCCGATTTCCGCAAGGGGGATTTACTTGACGCGATCCGGGATTACGGTAATCGGCAGCGCCGCTACGGCGGCATTTGAATTTTAAATGCAGCGACACACAACCATCCTCCTCGTCGACCCGGAAACCGATTTCCTGGAGTGGGCGCAACATCAGCTTGAAACGCCCACCACCAAGGTCGTCACCGCCACGAACGCCGACGAGGCCTGGCGCTTCTACTCGAGCGAAGACCCCGATCTCATCATAACCGAGACGCACCTCTCCCCCTTCAGCGGCATCGAACTGCTGGTGAAGGCCCGCGCGCGGAATCCGAACGCCATGGTCATCCTCATCAGCGCATGGGGCACTACGCAGAGCGTCATCGAATCGATGAAGCTCGGCGCCTTCGACTTCATCCGGAAGGAGGCGCTTCCATTCAACCTGAAGCCGGTCGTCGACGCCGCGCTCAAGGCCCAGGCCGAGATGCGCGCCGCCACCACGTTCAAACCCCAGCTCACCGTCGAGGAACACCAGGACAGCATCGTCGGCAAATCGCTGTCGATGCAGAACGTCTTCAAGATGATCGGGCGCGTCTCCTTGAGCGAAGCCCCGGTCATGATCACCGGCGAGAGCGGTTCCGGCAAGGAACTGGTCGCCCGCGCCATCCACCATTACAGCGAGCGCAGCGCCCGGAGCTTCGTCGCGATCAACTGCGCCGCCATGCCCGAGCAGCTTCTGGAGAGCGAGCTTTTCGGCCACGAGAAAGGCTCCTTCACCGGCGCCATCGCGCAGAGGATCGGGCGCTTCGAGCAGAGCAACGGCGGCACCCTTTTCCTGGATGAGATCGGCGACATGCCGCCTTCGGTTCAGGCGAAAATCCTGCGCGTCCTCCAGGACGGCGAGTTCTCGCGCGTCGGCGCGAACGCCACGCTCCAGTCGAATGTGCGCATCATCGCCGCCACCAACAAGAACCTCGACCAAGAAGTCACGAAAAAGAACTTCCGCGAAGACCTTTTTTACCGGCTGAACGTCGTCCGCATCGTCCTGCCGCCCCTGCGCCAGCGGGTCGAGGACATCCGCCTGCTGGCCGAATATTTCCTGCAAAAGGTCGCCTCGCAAAAACACCTCCCCAGGCTGAACCTCTCCGAGGAAGCCGTGCGCGCCCTGGAAGCGCACCCCTGGCCCGGCAACGTCCGCGAGCTGGAGAACACCATCACCCGCGCTTCCGTGCTGGCGACGTCCGACCTTCTCCTGCCGAAGGACATCCCGCTGGGCGCTTCGTATCTCAACAGCATGGAGGCGTCCGAAGCCGCCGCGCCCCGCGCCGCCGGCGCCGCCGCCACGGTTGACGGCGCGATAGAAGCGCTCCTCAAAGCCGCGCAGGCCGACCCCAACGTCCAGTTGCTCCCGTGGCTCGAACGCGAATTCACCCTCTACGCCATCAAGGCGACCAAGGGCAACCAGGTCAGGGCCGCCAAGCTGCTCGGCATCACGCGCGCCACGCTGCGCAAGCGCCTGGACCGCTTCAACATCTCCGCGGACGTGAGCATAAAGGAAGAGCCGCCCCGCGCGAAGGAGCCGGCGTACTAAGCGCGATGCTTGCGTGGCGGCGGCAGGCGGGGGCGTTTGTTCCGTGCGATTCCATCCCGCTCGCGGACCGCGGCTTTCGCTACGGCATGTCAGTCTTCGAGAGCTTTCGCGTCATCGCGGGAAAACCCCTATTCCTGACCGAACACCTCGAATGTTTGCGGCGGGCCTGCGAGCGACTCCAATTTCGCGCCGAACCCATCGCTCCCGAGGCCGTCCGCGAGACGTTGCCGAAACTTTCGGGCATGGCACGCCTCTACGTCACCGCCGGGGGAGGGGACTTCACCGCCGCAATCACGCATCCGGGCGTTTTCCTCCTCCTGGAGGAGCGCGAGAAAACAGCCGTCGCCGCCTACAACCTGGCGCTCGATCCGGAACCGCATCAACCCCTCTTCGGCGGGCTGAAGACGGCGAACTACTGGGCGAACCTCGCGGCCTATTCCCGGGCCCGGGCGCGAGGGAAGGAAGAAGCCGTCCTCATGGACGGAAAGGGATGCGTCCTCTCCGCGTCGCTCGCGAATCTCTTCATCGTCCGCGGGGGAGAGATCGAGACGCCCGCCTCGGGCGCGCGGGCCGGCGTGCTCCGCGCCTGGGTCGCAAGCCGCCGCCCCGTCCGGCAGCGCGACCTCCGGCTGGACGACCTCGCGGAGGCCGAGGAGATATTCCTTGCCAGCAGCTGGCTCGGCGTCATGCCCGCCGCTTCCCTGGAGGACCGCCGGCTTCCCAGCCGCGCCGCAGCCCTCGCCCTGCAAGCCGAACTCAACGTCCAAGATTGAACATTCCGGGGCGCTTCTGGTCGAATTTCACGTCCGCCGATTGATTTTCGGCGGTTCCCTGCCACCTTATCTTCTCCCAAATGAAGTCCATCCGATCCCTCTGCCTGACGCTGGCGTTCGCCCTGCTCTCCACCGGCAGCGTTCCCGCGGCGAATGATCCCGACCCGGGTCCCATCGTCGCATCCGTCGGCCGCCTGCTGGAGACCGCGCACTACAGCCGGCAGAAGATCGACCCGGAACTGGCCGCCCGCTTCCTGGACAACTACCTCGACCAGCTCGACTACAACCGGCTCTTCTTCACCCAGAAGGACGTGGACGCCATCCGGGCGAAATACCGCCCTTCCCTTAGCGACGACATCCTGCTCGGCAACGTCAATCCCGCCACCGAAATCTGGGACATGTATATCAAGCGGGTCGAAAGCCGCATCGCGAAGGTGAAAACATTGCTGAAGGGGAAATTCGCCTTCACCGAAGAGAGGACCATCGAGCGGGACCGCACCAAATCCCCGTGGCCCAAGGACGACGGGCAGGCCGACCAGCTCTGGCATGACCGCATCGAAGGCGAAGTTCTTCAGGAGAAGCTGGACAAGGACCCCAAGCTCGCCGCCTCCACGAACGAAAAGGGGAAGAAGACCCATCCCAAGGACACCGCCATCGCTTCACCCGAGGGGCCGCTGACCGACCCCGTGAAGATCGTCGCCCATCGCTACGACCAGATACTGCGCAACATCCACGAAGAGACGCACGATGACGCCGTCAAATTCTTCCTCTCGACCCTCGCCCAGACCTACGATCCGCACTCCGAATACCTGAGCAAGTCCGACCTGGATAACTTCGACATCCAGATGAAGCTCTCGCTCTTCGGCATCGGCGCGGTGCTCCAGTCGGAGGACGGCTACGCCACCATCAAAGACCTCGTCCCCGGCGGCCCCGCGCAGAAGGAAGGCCACCTGAAGGTAAACGACCGCATCAGCGCCGTCGCGCAAGGGAGCAAAGACTTCGTCGACGTCATCGACATGAAGCTCGACAAGGTGGTCAATCTCATCCGCGGGGAAAAGGGGACGACCGTCCGCCTGCAAGTCGTCCCCGCGCACGCGGCGGACCCAGCCAAGCGCAAGATCATCCAGATCGTCCGCGACCAGATCCAGTTAAAGGATCAGGCCGCGAAGGCCGAGATCATCGAAAGGGAGGACGCGGACGGCCGGACCCATCGCCTCGGCTGGATCATCCTGCCCTCCTTCTATGCCGACATGGAGCACGCCGGCTCCAAGGGCGCCAAGAGCACCACGCAGGATGTCCTGACCCTTCTCAACCGACTGAAGCAGGAGAACATCGAAGGCCTGGTCATGGACCTGCGCCGCAACGGCGGCGGCTCGCTGGATGAAGCGGTGAACCTCACCGGCCTTTTCATTAAAAAGGGCCCGGTCGTCCAGGCCAAAGATGCGAACGGCAACATCCGCGTCTCGAAGGACAAGGACCCCGCCGTCGTCTATGACGGCCCTATGGTCGTCCTGACCAACCGCCTCAGCGCCTCCGCCAGCGAGATATTCGCCGCCGCGCTCCAGGATTATGGGCGCGCCGTCATAGTCGGCGGCGAGAGCACTTTCGGCAAGGGCACCGTCCAAACGATGGTGCAGATGTCCCGCGTCATCCCGTTCCTGGGCGGCGACGCAAACCAGGCGGGCGCCCTCAAGCTGACCATCCAGAAATTCTACCGCGTGGCGGGCGGTTCCACGCAACTGCGCGGCGTCCTCTCCGATGTGAAGCTTCCGGACCCGTTCGATCATCCGAACCTGGGCGAGTCCGCGCTCAAGAACCCGATGAAGTATGACGAGGTGGACCCCGCCTCCTTCGACAAGGTCGCCGATCACCCGCTCTTCCTGGATGACCTGCGGAAACGTTCCGCCGCGCGCGTCGTGTCGAACAACGAGTTGAAATATATCGCCGACGACTTGAACCGGACGAAGCAGAAGCTGGCCGACAACAAGATTTCGATCAACGAGCGCATTCGCCGCGAGGAACTCGTCGCCGACAAAGCGCGGGAAGCCGCGCTGACCGCCCAGCGCGCAAAGGCGAAGGCCCCCAGCCAGAAACGCTATTCCGTCACGCTCGACAACGCGGACAAGCCGGAGTTGCAACTCGTGAAAAACGAAGCCAAGCCCGCCGGTTCGCCCGCCCCGGACGCCGACGAAGAAGACCTCGGTTCCAAGCCCGCCGAGATCGACCCCATCCGCGACGAGACGCTGAATATCCTCGGAGACCTCGTGGAGCTTTCGCACGCCCCGCAAACGGCCGCCGTGAAGTGATCTCCAGCCGCGTCGGTTTACGGCTCCTCGTAGATGCCGACGGCCTTTATGCCCTTGGGGCTGACCTCGAAGACCTCCGCGCTCACGGGATGCAGCGCGGCGCGGTAGGCGTCCAGGATCATCGGGGCGTAGTCCTGGTAGTCGCCGGCCAGCTTGGGGAAGACATACGCCGTGCGCCGATCCGGCATGGCGACGAGGACTGACGTTCCGAACACTTCCGAGAACATGTCCAGGAACTTGGGCGACAGCACTACCGCCGCCGCGAGCGGCGCCTTTATCGTGGCGTACTCGATGATGTTCTTCCTGTTGCGCGCATAGTCGGGCTTCACCGCGGCGACCTCGTTCGCGCGCACCTGTTCCTGGAAATGATTCCAGTCCAGGGCCAGCGCGTCGAATTCCTTGCGCGTGAAATAGACGGGCTCTCCGTCCTTGATGTAGCCCGCGACGAGGACCGTCCTTTTCGCGCCGGAAATCGCCCACGCCACCGGCGGATGCATATACGACGGTTCGATAAGGAGGCGCCATTGCTTCGGATCCTGCGCGTTGGCGCGGAACGCGAGGAATGCGAGGCAGAGCGCGCAAATCGCTTCGCGCGCGCGCGCCGATCTGTTATTTTCGCCGTGCATGATCACTTTCCTGGAAGGCTCGCTCGCGGAGGTTCTTCCCACCCAGATTGTCGTGGCGGTGCATGGGGTTGGTTATCAAGTCTTCATCCCGCTTTCCAGTTTCGACAAGCTGCCTCCCGCCGGGTCGTCCATCAAGATACTCACGCATCTCCAGGTGCGCGAGGATGCGCACACCCTTTACGGTTTTCTCTCCGCCGCGGAGCGCGATCTTTTCCGGCTCCTCATCAACCATGTCTCCGGCATCGGCCCGAAGATGGCGCTGGCCGTCCTCAGCGGCATGGCGGTCTCCAGCTTCAAGACAGCCGTGGTCAATTCCGACATCGCCTCCCTTTCCAGGATAAGCGGCGTGGGCAAAAAAACCGCGGAGCGGATCGTGCTCGAACTGAAGGACAAGGTGGGCGCCGCGGCGGCATGGGAACCGGCCGGAGCGGACCAGGCGTTCATGAACGACGCGCTCCTGGCTCTTCTTTCCCTCGGGTATAAGCAGGCCGACGCGCACAAGGCGCTTGTCCAGGCGTCCAAGGAGGCCGGCCTGGACGCCGAGGCGTTGCTCCGCCAGGCGTTGAAACTGCTCGTGTGAAGATGGACGCCCTTTCCCATCTGCGCGAAGAATACGGCTTGCGCGGCCTCGCCCGGAAGGACCTGCTCGCCGATCCGTTCCGCCAATTCAGCGTCTGGTTTGACGAAGCCCGCGCCGCCGAACCGCGCGACGCCAACGCGATGACGCTCGCCACGGCCGCGCCGGAGGGCGAGCCTTTCGCGAGAACCGTGCTTTTGAAGGGCTTTGACCCGGGAGGCTTCCTCTTCTTCACCAACTACGCCAGTTCCAAGGGCCGTCAACTCGAAGCGAACCCGCAGGCCGCGCTCGTATTTTTCTGGCGGACGCTCGAACGCCAGGTCTGCGTCGGCGGCGCGGTTTCCAAGGTCTCCCGGGAGGAATCCGAAGAATATTTCCGTTCCAGGCCGCTTGGGAGCAGGCTGGGCGCATGGGCTTCCGCGCAGAGCGTACCGGTGGCGAGCCGCGCCGTTCTGGAAGAGAGGCTCGCGCATTACACGAAGGAATTCGGCGCCGAAGTTCCGCTGCCTCCGCACTGGGGCGGCTATCGCCTCGCCCCGAAAAGCGTCGAGTTCTGGCAGGGCCGCCCCGACCGCTTGCACGACCGGTTCCGCTATGCGCTGCTGCCGGGAGGCGAATGGCGGATCGAGCGGCTCAGCCCATAATCGCGATAGTCGCGAATGGCGAACGGCGCGTAGAGGATGAGAAAGAAGGCCAGGGCGAACAGTTCCATGCCGAGGATGTAGAGAACCTTGTCGTCGGAAAGATAATCGAGCAGCGAATGGGCTGTCGGTTTGTGGGAAAGGAAGCCGAAGTTGTTTCCGGTGAAGTGATTCACCAGCAGCGCGCAGGCGAGATAAACCTGCGACCAGGCCCATGCGCGCGGGAGCGATCCCCACGTTGGCCGGAACCCCATCGCCAGCGTCAGGAAAAGCACCCCGGCCACGACGCCTGAGTGGAAAATAAAGAAGCTGATGAACCGGTAGTCCGGAAATCTGACCGCCAGGTTCGGCGTCAAAACGGCCTGGAACGTGCCGCTGAGGCCCCAGAAATAGGCGACTTCATAAAAGCCCTTTCGGCGCAAGAGCAGCGCCACGATCACCGCGAAGGCGGCCCAGTCGCACAACTGCATCGGCGGCTCGAGGGTTCCGTAGGCGTGTTCGTAATAAACCGTCCCGGCCCAGTTTGCCAGCAGGATGCCCGCGAGGGTCCAGGCGACCGCTTGCGTGAAGGCCGCGGAGCGCGTCCGGCGCGCGACGACAGCCAGCAGCACCGGGGCCGCCAGCGTCAGGGCGACGATGCTGGAGTGGAGCCAGTCGATGATGGAGGGGCGGGCGGCCTGATGCTGTACGCGTCGACGTTCTGGAAATTGTAGATGTGCTTGCCGGCTTTATAGCCGATGACGCCTATCGGGTCGCCCCGATGCATTTTCCGCAAGGTTGGAAAATCCAGCAGGAAGACCGTCCCCACGCTTTGGGGGATGCCAGGTTGCGTGCCGGCGTCGCACTCGATGACGGCGCCGTCCGCGTCCTTTACGGCGATGTGCCCGACGACCATGACCGGATGGTTCGGGTCCGCGGCGAGCGCCTGTCTCAGGTTGGCGAGCCTCTTTTTGCGCTGGGCGAGTTCGGTCTTGATCGCCGCCGCTTCCTCCGGCGTGGGCGGCCTGTCAGCCATGGGTTCCCTGTGGGCGGCCCTGTAGGCCTGGATCATTTCGTCGGGGACCTTGGAAAGCGGCATCTCGAATGTGACCGGCGCGTCGACCGGGTCTTTCGCGCTGATCGTCACGATGTCGGCCTGCGCGGCGGTTATCGCGGCGTCGTGGTAGGTGACGTGGTTCCACGTCACGTCCGCGGCCCAGGCCGATGCCGCGCAACCGAGCGAGCAAAGGAAAACCGGGGAACGCAAGGCTATTCGGCGACGCCCGCCATCGCGGCTTCCTGTTGCCTGACGCCCTGGTTCGAGCCGGCGACGATGGCGTCCACCAGCTTTTGGAGAACGATGCGGATCGCGCGGATGGCGTCGTCATTTCCGGCGATGGGGTAGTCCACCAGTTGCGGGTCGCAATTTGTATCGACGATGGCGACGGTGGGGATGCGGAGGCGGCGCGCTTCGGATACCGCGATCGCTTCCCGCGTCGTGTCAATGACGATGATGGCGTCCGGCAGGCCTTCCATCGCGCGGATGCCTTCCAGGTTGCGGCGGAGCTTCGCGCCTTCGCGGCCCAGCGCGGCGAGTTCCTGCTTGCCCATCTGCGAATAGTGCGGGGACTTTTCTATCTCCTCGATGTATTTGAGCCGCCCGATGCTCTTGCGGATCGTCGCGAGGTTCGTCAAAGTCCCGCCCAGCCAGCGCTGGTTCACGTAAAATTGCCCGCAGGCCATCGCGGCTTCCTTTATGGCCTCCTGCGCCTGTTTCTTGCAGCCCACGAAAAGGACTTTGCCGCCGCGGTTGGCGACGTCGTGCAGGAAGGAGACAGCCTGGTCGAGCTGGCGCACCGTCTCGCCGAGATTGATGATGTAGATCGCATTGCGGCGCTCGAAGATGAACGGCTTCATCTTTGGGTTCCAACGCTTGGTCTGGTGGCCGAAGTGGACGCCCGCCTCGAGCAGTTCCGTCATGAGTTCAGTGGACATGGATAAGGTGTGTTTTTTACGAGTCGGCTAGTATTCCGCAGGAGGCCGCGTATTGCAAGGGCGAATTGTCAAAGCAACGTGTTCGGTCCTTCGCCAATGCATCCCGGAAGGCTCGGAACCGTTACGATGAAGCCGCCTTCTACGCTGGGTTCGAGCCCGATTTGAACTCTCATGAAGGAAGGATGCCGCGAAGTGGCCGCGGCGGCAAGGGGGTGAGGCTGAGATATCCGGTGGGGTCCTCGATGCCCGCCAGCAGGAAGGCTTCCCGGCGTTCGACGCATGTCCCGCACTCGCCGCAATGGACTTCTCCGCCCGCGTAGCAGGACCAGGTTTTTGAATAATCGACGCCGAGAGCGCGCCCGCGCCGCGCTATGCCGGCTTTCGTCATCGTTGCAAAGGGGCGGAGCAATTCAACCCCGGCATACGTGCCCCTGCGAATCGCTTCGCCCATCGGCTTCATGAATTCCTCCCGGCAGTCGGGGTAGATGGCGTGGTCGCCGGCGTGCGCGGCGATGACGAGGCCGGCGGCTCCGCGGCTTTCCGCGAAACCGGCTGCGATCGCGAGCAGTATTCCGTTGCGGAACGGGACGACGGTCTTTTTCATCGACTCCTCCTCGTAATGCCCCAGCGGGATGGCGCCGCCTTTTATTAGCAGGTCGGATTCGAAGAGTTCGCCCATGAAGTCCAGACGGATGATCGTGTGCGGCGCGCCCGCTTTCTTCGCGTGGTGTTCGGCGAAGGGGATTTCGCGGTCATTGTGCTTCGAGCCGTAGTGGAAGGTGAGCGCTCCGGCGACCGTGTGCAGCGGACGCGCTTCGTAAAGAGCCGTCACGGAGTCCATCCCTCCGCTCAGCAGGACGACGACGTTCATCGCCGGGCGTCCGGAGGGAAGGCGGCGTCCACGGTCAACTGAACGCCCCCGCGCGCGGCGAACGCGCCGTGGACAATCGCCCGGCGCGGTTTGCACGCCTTCACGAAATCATCCAGGATGCGGTTGACGATCTCCTCGTTGAAACTGCGCGTGTCGCGGAAGGAGGCGAGATAGAACTTGAGCGATTTCGTCTCGATGCAGAGTTTGGCCGGGATGTATTCGATGACGATCTCCGCGAAGTCCGGCTGGCCCGTGACCGGACACAGGGAGGTGAAATCCGGGCTGGTGAAACGTATCTTGTATTCCCTGTCCGGATAACGGTTCGGAAAGGTCTCCAGCGTCGAGGAGGAGGGCGCGTCCGGAAGTCTGGCGGCTGCGTTGCCGAGCAGTTTCAACGTATTTTTCCGGGCTGGCATCCCTGGTGATCTAACGCAAATCACCGCCTTCGCAAATTCTCTTTACGCGCGCGAAGCCGCTTGGTAAACGAAACGGCGGTTCGTCGAATATATGAGAGGATACTATCGGCACACAAAGATCGTTGCGACCGTCGGGCCGTCCACCGAAAGCCCGGAGCGGCTCAGGCAACTCATCGAGGCGGGCGTGGATGTTCTGCGGCTGAACATGGCGCACGGGACGGGAGAGTGGGCTATTTCCATCATCCGCCGCGCCCGCGAGGCGTCCGTGGCGGCGAACAGGCACGTGGCTACGATGATGGACGTGAAGGGTCCGGAGATTCGGACGGGCCCGGTTGACGAGGCCATCGAGCTGAAGACGGGAGACGTGTTCGAGTTTCATACGACTCCGCCGCCGGAAGGCGTCGCGGGCGTCGCGGTGAACTACCCCGGCTTGCCGGCCGATGTCAGCGTGGGAGCGGTGATCCTCGTCGACAGCGGCCTCCTCCGTTTCGAAGTGCTGGAGAAGGGGGGGACGTTTGTTCGCTGCCGGGTGCTGACCCCGGGCAAGCTCGGTTCGCGGCGCCACATCAACCTGCCCGGCGTGGAGGTGAATCTGCCCGCGCTGACGGAGAAGGATGAACGCGACATCAAGGCTGGAGTGGAGGCTGGCATGGATTTCGTGGCGATGTCCTTCGTTCGCAAGGGCGCGGATATCGACCGGCTGCGGAGCCTTCTCGAAAGCCTGGGATCGCGCGCGCGCATCGTCGCGAAGATCGAAGACCAGAGCGGGTTGCGCAATCTCGAGGAAGTCGTGAAAGCCGCCGACGCGGTCATGGTCGCGCGCGGGGACCTTGGCATCGAGATCGATTACCACGTCCTGCCGCTCGTGCAGACGCGGATCGTGGAGACCTGCCTGGCGCAAGGCAAGCCGGTCATCATCGCCACCCATCTTTTGGAGTCGATGATCTCCGCGCCGATGCCGACCCGCGCCGAGATTTCCGACGTTTGCAACGCCGTTCGCGAGCGGGCGGACGCCGTCATGCTTTCGGGCGAGACGACCACCGGCCTCTATCCGCTCGAGTGCGTGGAGGTGATGAAGAACATCATCCAAAGCACCGAACCGGTGGACAAGCGCGGCCTCAACGAGTCTCTCCGCCTCACGGAGCCCAAGGCCATGATGCTCCGTTCCGCCGCGCTTCTCGCCCAGGAGTTGGGAAATTCCGGCATCGTCGTCTTCACGCGCAGCGGGTTCCTTGGTTACACGCTGGGAGGGCTGCGTCCGCTCGGAGTGCCGATCTACGCCTTTACCGACGTCGAACCGGTCTTCCGCCAGTTGCTCCTCCCGTGGGGCGTCGAGCCGTTCCTCATGGATTTCTCCGACGACCCGGAACAGACCATAGCCAATTCCCTGGAGCTCCTCAAACAACGCCTCTGGTGCCAGCCGGGCGCCATTCTAGTGGTCATCACGAACGTCCTCGCCCACGAGAAAGTCATCGACACGCTCCAGTTGCGGCTGGCGTAGTTTTGGTTGATAATCGCGGACTTCCGCGATGAACAAGGTCTTCCGCTTTCTATTCTGGTGCGCGGTTTCCGCCCTCGGGGCGGCTTCGGTCGCCGTCATCGCGTTCTGCCGGGGCGAACCCGTGAACGCCCTGTGGCTTGTGACCGCCGGGCTCTGCACATTCGCCGTCTCCTACCGGTTTTATGGCAAATGGCTCCTGACCAAGGTGCTCGTCCTGGACGATGACCGCGCGCCGCCCTCCGTCACCAACAAGGACGGCAAGGATTTCGTCCCCACGCATCGCTGGATGGTCTTCGGCCACCATTTCGCGGCTATCGCCGGCCCCGGCCCGCTGGTCGGCCCCGTGCTTGCCGCGCAGTTCGGCTATCTGCCGGGCACGCTCTGGATCCTTATCGGCGCGACGCTCGGCGGCGGCGTCCACGATGCCGTGACTCTTTTCAGTTCGATCCGCCGCGACGGAAAATCACTCGGTCAGATGGTGAAGGAGGAGATCGGCGCGGGCGCGGGTTTCGTCGCGCTGATCGCGGTGCTGGCGATCATGGTCATCCTGCTCGCGGTGCTGGCTCTCGTTGTCGTGAGGGCGCTCGCGGAAAGCCCCTGGGGCGTCTTCACCATCGCCACGACGATCCCCATCGCCCTAGTCATGGGCATGGCCATGCGGTGGACGCGGATTGGCATCGCCGGGATCACCCTCTTCGGAGCAGCCGCCTTGCTGGCTTCGGTTTGGGCCGGCCAGTTCCTGCACGGCCTGCCCGCCGTGGAGGCATGGTTCCTGAAGGACAAGATGTGGCTGGCCTGGGCGATCATCGTTTATGGGTTCGCGGCCTCCGCCCTGCCCGTATGGTTGCTTCTGACGCCGCGCGATTACCTCAGCACGTTCCTCAAGCTCGGAGCCGTCGCCGCTCTCGCCGCGGCCATCGTCCTCCTTCACCCGCGGCTTCACATGCCCGCGCTCACGCGGTTTATCGACGGCTCCGGGCTGATCTTCGCCGGGCCGGTGTTTCCCTTCGTCTGCATCACCATCGCGTGCGGCGCGGTGTCCGGGTTCCATTCCCTGATCGCTTCCGGGACGACGCCCAAGATCATCGCGCGGGAGTCGGACGTGCGCGTCATCGGCTACGGGGCCATGGTCACGGAAATGGTCGTGGCCTTGATGGCGATGATCGCCGCGTGCTCCCTCGATCCAGGCCAATATTTCGCCATCAACACCGGCGGCGCGCCCGCCGCGGTCATCCAGAAGGTCAACGCGGCGGGATTCCCCGTCACCGAAGCGGGGATGGCCGCGCTTGCAGCCGGCATCGGGGAAAAAACGATGTTCGGACGCGCGGGCGGCGCGCCGACATTCGCGGTCGGCATGGCGCATATGTTTTCGTCCGCCTTCGCGAGCCCGAAGGCGCTGGCGCTCTGGTACCACTTCGCCATCATGTTCGAAGCGCTCTTTATCCTCACGACCATCGACGCCGGGACGCGCGTCGGGCGATTCCTTCTCCAGGATTTTCTGGGCAATCTCTGGAAGCCCCTTGGAAACACCGGCTCCCTGCCCGCGAATCTCTTCGCCAGCGCGGCGCTGGTCGGCGCGTGGGGGTTCTTCCTTCACCAGGGCGTCCTCGATCCCACGGGAGGGATCAACAGCCTCTGGCCCATCTTTGGCATCGCCAACCAGCTTCTGGCGGTCATCGCCCTCTGCCTGGGGACGACGGTTCTCCTGAAGATGGGCCGCCGCCGTTATGCGTGGGTTACGCTCGGGCCGCTCTTTTTCCTGACCGCGGTGACTTACACCGCCGGGTTGATGAAAATCTTCTCGCCCGATCCGAAGCTCGGATTCCTGGCCGCCTCCGCTCAACCGGGCATTGCAAAAGCCCTCGCCTTCAACGCGCGCCTGGACGCCTTCGCCACGGGAGGTTTCCTCATTCTCGTATTCCTCATTATCGCGGGTTCCTTGCAAGCCTGGTTGCAATTCCTTCGCGGAGACAAACCCGTTGTCCTGCACGAAGCGCCGTTTGTCTCTTTTCCCGAGATGAACTAAATATCCTGCGTATGGAACTTGGCCCTGCCGAATTTCAACGCCATCTGGAGGAACTTCGGCCCCGCATCGGACGGTATCGCTTTTTGCTGGCCCTCCTGCGGTTCCGCTGCCGGCAAGCGGGACGATTTCCCGAGCGTCTCCACCGGTTGCTTCTGCGGTTTCTCGACGCCCGGCGGCCCTACTTCGTCGGCGTGACCGCGGACGGCACGAAATATCTTGGCGACTTCCGGGACATCTCCTCGCTCGTGTGGCAAGTGGAGGAAAACCATGACGACGCCCTCCTGCGTTTTCTGAAGGAAGGCGCGGCGCGGCGGGGCGGCGCTTACATCGATATCGGCGCGAACATCGGCGTGCTCGCGGCCTCGGTGGCGCGGAGTCTCGCCGGGCGCGGCGAAGTCGTCGCCATCGAGGCGATCGCGGAAACAGCCCGCCGGGCCGCGGCAACCTTCGCGCTGAACGGCCTTACGAACATCCGCCTCCTGCCGGTGGCGCTGGGGGAGGCCGACTGCGAAATTCGCATGTTCCAAACAGGCGGGCATTCGACGTGGAACTCCGCTTATTGTTGGGACAGGCTCGACTCCGCGTCCTTGACGGAGAGCAGCGTGCCGTGCCGCGCCCTCGACAGCCTCCTGCGGCAGGGGACGATTTGCTCGGCGGGTCTCGTCAAGATCGACGTGGAGGGGCACGAGCTGAAGGTTCTCCAGGGCGCCCGTGAGTTCCTCGCGCGTCTTCAACCGGCCATCCTCTTTGAATTCAATCGTATGATCGCCCCCAAGGCGGGCTGGAAGGCGACAGACGCCTCCGACCTGATCGGAAGCGCGGGCGCCTACCGCTTCCAGGTTTTTCACGGCGACGGAACCCTGACGGCGTTCCCGGAACCGTCGCAGAACGAGGAGTATATCAACGTCTATTGCGAACCGCCTCCGGGCCGGCAACTCTAGTTTAAGAGCGTCTCATGCCCTTTTGCCCGCTCTTGGTTGTGGTTGTAGAGGCGGCTGTGCCACCCGCCTAAAATGACCTGGAACGGCCTGGCGTTTTTGGCGTTTGCCTCCCGTTCCAGGCGGCTGGCACAGCCGCCTCTACAACGCCGCGGCGGAACAGGCTTTCGCGAACTTACTCGGGGCGCACAAGCGCGGCGACGATTGCGCTTTGGAGCCGAAGCATTCCGTTCCTGCTCTTTATCCTTTTGAAGCCGCCCGCGACGGACTGGCGATACCACACCCCGCCGGGCGCGCGCTTGTAAACCCGCGTGGGAACGATAGCTGTGGGGAAAAAATACGCCCGCATGATGATGCTCTCGTTGTTGGGAATGAGCCGGGCTGGCTTCATAGGGCGTAAGACGGGCGGGGAGTCTAATTAAACTACCCCGCAGCCGGAGGAAAGCAATAGGACTATTCCCCGATTAAGAAACCGGGGAATCCTGCAATGACATCCGCCACGTAACGGAGTTGCTCCGGCGTCAGTTCGGGATAGATGGGCAGCGCGAGGGTTTCGCTCGCCGCTTTTTCCGATTCGGGGAAGTCCCCCGGGCGACAGCCGAGCGAGGAGAAGCATTCCTGCAAATGGAGCGGCACGGGGTAGTAGATGGCGCTGCCCACGCCGTTCTTCGCGAGGTGCGCGATCAATTCGTCCCGGCGCGGCGCGCGGATGACGAACTGGTTGTAGATGTGGTGATTTTCATCCGCGGCGCCCGCGTAGGTTTCGACCGGCAGCCCCAGCTTTCCGTCGAGGCCGCGCCTGGCGAATTCCTCGCGATAGATGCGCGCGTTTCTCCGCCGCGCCGCCGACCAGCCGTCAAGCGAGGGGAGTTTGATGTTCAGGATCGCGGCCTGGAGGGCGTCGATGCGGAAGTTCCCGCCGATCATCGAGTGGTAATAACGTTGTTCCATGCCGTGATTGCGCAGCGCGCGCAGTTTGGCCGCCATGGCGTCGTCGCGGCAAACGACCATGCCCGCGTCGCCGAACGCGCCGAGATTCTTGGAGGGGAAGAAGCTGAAGCAGCCGAACTCGCCCATCGCTCCGGCGCGCGAGTCCGCGCCCGCCTTGGAAGGATACACCGCGCCAAGGGCCTGGGCGGCATCTTCTATGACCGGAAGGCCGTGCGTTCGCGCGATTTCCTGGATCTCGTCCATCGCACAGCAGAGGCCGAAGAGATGCACGGGCATGATGGCTCGCAGCCGTTTGCCGGAGCGCGAGAGGAGGCTGCCGCCCGGCCCCGTTTTGCATTCCGTGGAAAGATAGGCGGCGAGCTTCTTCACGGACAGGTTGAAGGAGTCCGGTTCGATGTCGATGAAGACGGGTTCCGCGCCTGTCCGGGCGATGCTGCCCGCCGTCCCGAAGAAGGTATAGGGCGAAGTGATGACCGCATCGCCCGGACCGATGCCGAGCGCCATCAACGCGACGAGCAGCGCGTCGGTGCCGGAGGAGACGCCGACCGCGTGGTTGGCGCCCGTGTATTCGCGGACGGCGTTTTCAAACGCCTCGACCTTCGGGCCGAGGATGAATTGCTGGGAATCCATGATCGCCGCGACTTCGGCGGAAATGGCGGGTTTAAGGCTTTGATACTGGAGTTGCAGGTCAAGGAGGGGAACGCGCATAAGGGGGAGGAACTTTATGCCGGCGGCTCATAAATAGCCATGTTGATTTTGTGCTGATAATTCGCTCGCCGATGCTAGCGGCGCTTGCTAAGGTGCGGTAGAAGAGAACCATGCAAGGTGTTTCCCTCATCACCGGTTCCTCCCGCGGCATTGGCCGGGGGATCGCCTTGGAACTGGCGCGCTCCTGCACGCACGACATCATCATCAACTATTCGGGCAACGAGGCCGCCGCGCGCGAATGCGAGGCCCTTTGCAACGAAGCCGCCGCGGGGAAGGTCCGGGTCGGGATCGTGCAGGGGGACATCTCCCTCGCCGCCGACCGGGAGAGGATGATCCGTTACGCGAAGGATGAATTTGGGCGCCTGGATTTGCTCGTCAACAACGCGGGCGTCGCGCCGAACGTGCGCGCGGACTTGCTCGAGGCGGGCGAGGAAAGTTTCGACCGCCTCATCTCGATCAACCTGAAAGGGCCTTACTTTTTGACGCAGGCCGCCGCGAAATTGATGATCGCCTCCCCGGCGCTGCCCGGCGTCCCGAAGGCCATTGTGAGCATCACGAGCATCTCGGCCTTCACGGCCTCCGTGAACCGCGGGGACTATTGCATAGCCAAGGCCGGCCTTTCGATGATGACAAAACTGTACGCGGCGCGGTTGGGCGAGTACGGGATCGGCGTTTTCGAGATCCAGCCCGGCGTCATCGAGACCGACATGACCGGCCCCGTAAAACAGAAATACGACGCGCTCTTCGCGCAAGGCCTCGCCCCCATCAACCGCTGGGGCAAGCCCTCGGACGTCGGCAAGGGCGTCGCGGCCATCGCGGCGGGCCTGTTCCCTTACAGCACGGGCCAGGTTTTCAACGTCGACGGCGGCTTCCACGTTCGCACCCTCTAAGCATGATCAAGATCGACAACGACCTCCGGCCCGCGCACCTCGAAAGGAAAATCGCCCGACTTTGGGAGCATTCGGCGAAGAAAATTCTCTCGATCGACCACGGGGAAAAACCGGGCGCCGCAACCCCCGTGTTCACCGTGCGCGGGAAATACACGGCGCGCGGCTGGACGGAATGGACGCAAGGCTTCGTTTACGGCTCGGCGCTCCTCCAGTTCGATGCGACGGAAGAACGCCGGTTTTTGGAACTGGGGCGCGACCGGACCATCGGGCGGATGGCCCATCACATCACCCACGTCGGGGTGCATGACCACGGATTCAACAACGTCAGCACGTACGGCAATCTCTGGCGCCTCATGAACGAGGGGAGGGTCGAGGAAAACCAACGGGAACGCGATTTCTACGAACTGGCGCTGAAGTGCTCCGGCGCCGTGCAGGCCGACCGGTGGACGAAGACGGCGGACGGCAGAGGCTATATCTATTCCTTCAACGGGCCGCACTCGCTCTTTGCGGATACGATCCGTTCGCTCCGGGCGCTGGCGCTCTCGCACAAGCTGGGGCACGTCCTCATGGGGGAACGCGACGCCAAAATCTCCCTCCTTTCGCGCCTCGTCGAGCACGCGGAGATAACCGCCCAGTACGCCGTATTCTACGGCCAGGGCAGGGACGCTTATGACATTTGCGGACGCGTGGCGCACGAGAGCATCTTCAACGTCAACGACGGGGCGTACCGCTGCCCGAATTCCCAGCAGGGCTACGCCCCCTTCACCACCTGGACGCGCGGCCTCGCCTGGATCATGCTCGGCTACGCGGAGCAACTGGAATTTCTCGACATCCTCCCCGAAGAGGACTTGGATGCCCTGGGCGGACACGTCCCCCTGCGGGACATGATGCTGCGCGCCGCCCGCGCGACATGCGATTTTTACATCGACCACTCGCCGGCGGACGGCATTCCGTATTGGGATACCGGGGCGCCGGGCTTGTGCAGGATGGGGAATTACCTCGACCGAGCCGCCGACCCCTTCAACGACCACGAACCGGTGGACAGTTCCGCCGCGGCCATCGGCGCGCAGGGCCTCCTGCGCCTCGGCCATTACCTGGGGAAGGAAGGCGAAAAATACTGGCAGGCGGGCCTCACGGTTCTGAATGCGCTCTTCGACGACCCGTACGTCAGCACGCAGGATGACCACCAGGGCCTCCTCCTCCATTCGGTTTATCACCGCCCCAACGGGTGGGACTACATCCCTCCCGGCCGCGCCGTTCCTTGCGGGGAATCGAGCATGTGGGGCGATTACCACGCCCGCGAAACGGCTCTCTACGTGCAGCGCGCCATTTCGAACAAGCCGTACCTGACCTTTTTCGGATCTGAACCATGACAATCGCAGACCTCGCAAAAATCGAAGGACGCCGCTACCCGGCGCGCCGCCACACCCAGAGCATGGCGGGCGACGCCCAGCCCATAAAGCCGAAGAATTTCGCCATGGGGCACGTGACGCTCGACCCAAAGGGCGGCCAGGTTCCCTGGCATAACCAGGATCAGGAAGAAGTCTATTTCATCATCGAAGGAAACGCCGAGATGTGCCTCGGCACGGAAAGACAGACGCTAAAGACCGGCCAGATGGTTTACATCCCCGGGGGCGTCTTCCACCAGCTAACCAACATCGGCGAAACCCCCCTGCGGATGATGTATTGCTACGCCCCCGGCGGCGACGTGGCGCATTGGCGGCAGGAACTCGCCGGAACGCTCCCCAAAGCCGGCGTGGACGCGCCGGACCTGCCCCCGGGCGCCCAACCGCAGTGCACCGACAAACCCAGTTAATTCCCCCTATGAGCCACCAATCCAAAACCCACACGGTCGGAGTCATCATGAACGGCGTCACCGGCCGCATGGGAACCAACCAGCATTTCATCCGCTCCATCCTCTCGATCATCGAGCAGGGCGGGGTGAAGATCAGCGACGGCGAGGTCATCATGCCCGACCCCATCCTGGTCGGACGCAACGAGGCCAGGCTGCGCAAGCTCACCGCGCTCGGCGGTTCCGGGCGGTTCACGACGGACCTGGACGCCGCGCTGGCCGATCCGCATAACGTCATCTACTTCGACTCGCAGACGACCGGGCGGCGCGCCCCCGCGGTCAAGAAGGCCATAGCCGCGGGCAAACACGTCTATTGCGAAAAGCCGACCGCCGTCACCACCGAGGCCGCCTACGAGCTTTACCAGGTCGCGAAGAAGGCCGGCGTCAAGAACGGCGTCGTACAGGACAAGCTTTGGCTGCCCGGGCTCCTGAAGCTCAAGACCCTGATTGAGACCGGTTTTTTCGGCCAGATACTCTCCGTGCGCGGCGAGTTCGGCTACTGGGTTTACGAAGGCGACGTCATCAAGCCGCAGCGCCCTTCCTGGAACTACCGCAAGGAGGACGATGGCGGCATCATCGTCGACATGCTCTGCCACTGGCGTTACGTGCTGGACAACCTCTTCGGCAAGGTAAAAAGCGTCTCGTGCCTCGGCGCGACCCACGTCAAGAAACGCTGGGACGAGGATGGGAAACCGTTCGATTGCACCTCCGACGACTCCGCCTACGCGACCTTCGAACTGGAGGGCGACATCGTGGCGCAGTTCAACTCCTCGTGGACGGTCCGCGTGCGTCGCGACGATCTCCTGACCTTGCAGGTTGACGGCACGAAGGGTTCCGCCGTGGCCGGTTTGCGCGACTGCGTCGTCCAGCACGCCAGCGCCACCCCGCGCCCGACCTGGAACCCGGATATCGACAGCCCCATCGGCTTCTTCGACAACTGGACGCGCGTCCCGAACTACCAGCCGATGGAAAACGCCTTCAAGGTGCAGTGGGAACTCTTCCTGCGGCACGTTGTGCTGAACGAGCCGTTCCCGTGGACGCTGCTCGAAGGCGCCAAGGGCGTACAGCTCGCCGAGAAGGGGCTCGAGTCGTGGGCCAAGCGCGCCTGGGTCGACTTGCCGGAACTCCCCGCTTGACTACGGCCCAAGCCGTTCTACCGTTCGCGTTGAAATGACTTTGATTAGAAGTCTGTTCTGGTTTGCGCTGTTCGTCTTTTCGACGCTCTGCTTCGTCGTGCTCTTCGAGCACGGCACCACGAATTTCTCGAAGAACATGGGAGTCGAGCTGCACTACTTCGAGAAGATGTATCATACGCAGATCGAGCATAAGAAGGACGACAGCGACAAGATCGGCACTGCCAAGTAAATCGCGATGAGGATCGTCCGATTCCTCGACGGGGAAGGCGTCCTCCGGCACGGCGCGCAACAGGCGGATGGAACCGTCCGTCTCATCGAAGGGGACATCCTCGGCGCTTATCAGGTCACGGACAAGACCGCGTCCATCCGCAAACTGCTCGCACCCATCGCGCCGTCGTCCATCCCGTGCATCGGCTTGAACTACCGCCGTCACGCGGAGGAGACCTCGGCCAAGTTTCCCGAGTTTCCGATCCTCTTCTTCAAGGGCGTCAACACCGTGCAGAATCCCGGCGACCCCATTTTGCTCCCCGTCCATCTCAGGAGCACGCAGGTCGATTACGAATGTGAACTGGCCGTCGTCATCGGGCGGAAATGCAAAAACGTCCCGCGCGCGAAAGCCCTGGAGTATGTCCTGGGCTACACCTGCGCGAACGACGTGAGCGCGCGCGATTGGCAGAAAGAGTGGGGCGGCTCCCAATGGTGCAGGGGCAAGAACTTCGACACCTTCGCGCCGCTCGGGCCGTGCATTGTCACGCGGGATGAAATACCCGACCCCGGCAAGCTCGGCATCCGCACGCGGTTGAACGGCCAGGTCATGCAGGAATCCGTCACGGGCGACATGATCTTCGACGTGCCGGCGCTCATCGAATTCCTGAGCGGCAGCAACACGCTTCTCCCCGGAACCGTCATCCTGACCGGCACGCCAAGCGGAGTCGGCATGGCGCGACAGCCGCCCGTATGGCTGAAACCGGGCGACACCGTCGAGATCGAAATCGACGGGATCGGCACGCTGTCGAACCCGGTGAAGCTCGAATAATCCTATCCGGAGCGGAGTCGCGCCAGCAGGTTGACGCGAAGCTTCGAGAGCTTGGCGATTTCAACGAAGTGCGCGTCGAACGTCGTCAGCGCCACGCCGTGATGGATGCAAAGAGCGGCGACGAGCAGATCGACCGAGGGAACACGCACTCCCGCGTCGCAGGCTTGGACGGCGAGAATTTCCGCCTCCTGCCAGAGATGCTGCGGCGTCTTTAGCAGAGGCATCGTCTCCAATCGGCGCAGAAGCGGCGGACGCTCCCTGCGCGAAGCGCCGTAGAGCAATTCAAAGCGCACCTGCTCGCACAGCAGGGCGTCGGCCTCGTTTACGGCGGCGTCCGCCAGCCGCCGCGTGGCCTCGGGCGTTCCGCTGCGCAGATGGTCGATCCAAACGCAGGCGTCAATCACTTGTCCCATGGGCTTTTCCCATCGAGCTTCCGCATGGCGTCATGGTTGGGAAATTCGAGCCTGACTTTTCCCGACATGACTTCATCGGAAAGCTCCCGCCGGCGCCGCAACATCAACTCGGCCGCGAGAAACTTGGCGATGGCCGGACCTTTCTTCTTTTCGCCGGAATACCGTAGGATGTCCTTAAGATCCTTTTCGGGAAGATCCACCGTTATTTTCATAAAATAAGGATGCCTTAATACGAAAACAGTTCAATAAAAAGATGGCGGCGGGAGGGAGTCAGGCCAGGCAGGCTTCCAGCTCTTCGCCGATGGCGCCGCGCCGGAGGTCTTTGCCGATGAAGACGAGCTGGCTGACCCGTGTCTCGTCCTTTTCCCAAAGCCTGTCCCAGAATATGGTGAAACGGTTGTTCACCCCGTGGAAGACGGCGCGCCGGGGGTTTCCCTTGATGGCGATGATCCCCTTGGAGCGGTAAACCTTCTCCCGCTCCGAAAGCCGCCTAACGAACGCCTCGAAGCGATACACGTCCAATGGCCGCTCGAACCGGAACGCGAACGACTGGATGTCGCCGTGCGCCCGCTCCTGCAACTCGTCGAGGAAGCGCGGATCGACCGCGAGCTTTTGATCCACGTCAAAGGCGTTCATGTCGAGCATCTCCTTCAAATTGACCTCCGAGTGGTTCGTGCGGAACAGCCGCGCGTGCGGGTTCAGCCGGTGGACGGCGTCCTCGACTTCCCCGAGGGCCTGTTCTTCCACGAGGTCGGTCTTGTTGAGGAGGACGAAGTCGGCCATCGCGATCTGCTCGCGCGCGGTGGCGGTCTCGCGCATCTGGCGGACGATCTGCTCGGCGTCCACGACGGTGATGATCGAGTCCAGCCGCACGAATTTCTGCAGCGCGGGGATGTTCAAGAATGTTTGGGCGACCGGCGCCGGGTCGGCGATGCCCGTCGTCTCGATGAGCAGGTAGTCGAACCCGCCGCGGGTCAGGAGTTTCTGGATGCCGCGCACCAGGTCCTTGCGGATGGTGCAGCAGACGCAGCCGTTGTTCATCTGCACGATCTCGTCGCTCTGGTTTTCGACGAGTTGATGGTCGATCCCGATCTCGCCCACCTCGTTGACGATGATGCCGAACTTGTATCCGTGCTGTTGTTGCAGGATGTAGTTGAGGAGGGTCGTCTTCCCGGCTCCTAAAAAACCGGTGAGGATGGTCGCTGGGATTGGCTTTGTCTCGGTCATAGGGATTCTTTGACCCGACCCGCCGGCAAAACGTTCAGCCTAAAGCGTGTCATGCACCAAGCGGCGTCTCTGTTGTTGAAGAGGGGGCTGTGCTAGCCGCCTTCAGTTCTTTAGGCGGCAACCCAAGAGCGGGCAAAGTGCCGGACACGCTCTAAACGCCTAAACGGGCTGCTTTTTCTTGAGAAGGGGCAGGCCGGTCTTGGAATTCTCGGAGACTTCATAGCCTTCCGGCAGCGCGTCTATCGCTCCTTCGCCGGGCTGGCTCGCGAAGAAATACAGCGTGACCTGGTGCCCGCCCTTCAACTGCTGGTGGCGCTGGTGGAGGTAATAAACCTTGTCCGACTTCTTGCTTTTGACGCTGAAAGCCATGTCGCGGGATTTAGAGGATGCCGGCTTTTTGCAGGGTGGCGAACGCGCCGTTTCTTGTGACGGTCTTCAAGGCGCGGGCGCTCAATTTCACGGTGACGAAACGCGAGAGTTCGGGAACCCAGAGACGCTTCTTCTTCAGGTTCGGCGTGAACGTCCTCGGGGTGTTCGCGGTGACGTGGCGGCCCACGCCTCCCTTTTTCTTCGCCATGCCGCGGCGGTGGATGACGCTCCCCCGGCTGACGCCCGCTCCCGTTATGCTGCAAATCTTCGACATAGAACAGTTACGCTTACCCGCGATCCCTCCCCGGTCAAGCGATTTGTTCGGCGATCTCCTTCTGCGCGGCGATCAGCCTGGCGATGCCCTTCCGGCTCACCTCCAGCAAGGCGCTGAATTCGGCGTCCGAGAAAGTGGCCTCTTCGCCCGAGCCCTGGACTTCGACGAACTGGCCGTCCTCGGTCAGGACGACGTTGAGGTCGACGCTCGCGCCCCTGTCTTCCTCGTAATCGAGATCGAGCAGCGGGACGCCCCCGACGATGCCCGCGCTGACGGCGGCGACGTATTTCTTCACCGGAAGCCGCGGCAGGACTTTGGCTGCCACGAGCGATTTGCACGCAAGCACCACCGCCACGCAGGCGCCGGTTATCGAGGCCGTCCGCGTGCCGCCGTCGGCCTGGAGGACATCGCAATCCACCCACACCGTGCGCGGGCCGAGCAGGTCGAGATCGATGACCGCGCGCAGGGAACGCCCGATGAGCCGCTGGATTTCCACCGTGCGCCCGTCCAGTTTCCCCCGGGCGATGTCGCGCTGTTTTCGGGTTTGCGTTGAGTAGGGCAGCATTGAATACTCCGCTGTGATCCAGCCGCCCGGAACCTGCTGCTCCTTCATCCAGCGCGGAACGGATTGTTCGATCATGGCGCTGCATATAACCTTCGTGTTGCCGGTGGAAATGAGGACGGAACCCGCCGCGTGCGGCGCGATTCCCACGGAAAAGGAGAGCGGCCTTAGCTGATCGGCGGCGCGGTCATCGTGTCGGGACATGGAGCAGGCGTAACGAAACATGAGCAACGAGGCAATCTCCATCTCGGTTCCCGCCACGACCGCGAACATCGGGCCGGGATACGACTGCCTCGGTATCGCCTTCCGGATTTACAATCGCGTGACGGTGCGCCGGGCGGAGGCCGCGGAGGGGCATCCGATGGTCGCCGCCGCAGCAAACGCCTTTTTTGAAGCGGCGGGCGTCGGGGCATTTCCGTTCGACTGGAAGGTGGAGGGCGACGTTCCGCTCGCGCGCGGGCTGGGCAGCAGCGTGACGGTGCGGCTCGGGATTCTTCATGGTCTCAACGCGTTGTGCGGCAGGCCGCTGGAGAGGGAAGCCCTCTTCGTCCTTGGCGCCAAACTGGAAGGGCATCCGGACAACGCCGCTCCCGCCGCCTTTGGGGGGTTCACCGTCGCCGACGCCGGGGGATGCGTCCGGTTTGAAGTCCTTCCGTCCTTGAAGTTCGTCCTGCTCATTCCCGACTTTGAAATTTCGACCCCCCGCGCCCGCGAAGTCCTGCCCGCCGCGGTTCCTCGCGTGGAAGCGGCGCGGAGCAACGCCAACGCGTGCCGCATCGTGGCGGCGTTCGCGAAGCAGGATTACGAACTGCTGCGAAACAGCTTCGGCGACGCCCTCCACCAGCCGTATCGCAAGGCGCTCATCCCGTTTCTCGACGACGTCATCCGCGCGGGCGAAGAGGCGGGCGCGCTGGGCGGCTTCCTGAGCGGTTCCGGTTCCACGATCGCCTGCGTGACGCTTCAAGCAACGGAAGAGGTGGCGCGGGCGATGCTGGCGCAATACCCGGGGGCGAGGACCGTCATCACCGCGGCGGACAACGAGGGCGCGCGTTAACCCGATGCGGCGCTGGCTGGAACAGGTCGAGCAGTTCGCCATCGACGTCATCCTCGAAAAGCGTTACGGCAAGCGCGCCGCCGTATTGCGATGGGTCTTGCACGCCATGTCCTTCCTCTATCTTGGCGGGGTGCAGATGCGGCTCCTGCTGTACCGCAAGAGAATCCTGCGCGAGCGGCAGCTCGGCTGCATGGTCGTCAGCATCGGCAACCTGACGGTCGGCGGCACGGGCAAGACGCCCGTCGTGGAGAAATTCGCGCGCGCGCTGCAAGCTGGCGGCAGGCGGGTGGCGATCCTCAGCCGCGGCTACAAAAGCAAGCAGCCGCCCTTGTTAAGACGGCTCGGGCGCAAATTTTCGCTCGAGGATTACAAACCGCGCATCGTCTCCGACGGACGCTCGATCCTGCTCGATTCCCGGACCGCGGGCGACGAGCCGTACATGCTCGCCGTGAATTTGAAAGACGTCATCGTCCTCGTCGACAAGGACAGGGTCAAGAGCGGCCTTTACGCGATCGAGCGCATGAACGTCGACACCCTCGTCCTCGATGACGGCCTGCAATACCTCCACCTGAAACACCGGCTCGACATCGTCCTCGTCGACCGGCAGGCGCCTTTCGGCAACGAGCATCTCCTGCCGCGCGGGACATTGCGCGAGCCGCCCGAGAACCTGCGGCGGGCCAGCTACATCTTCATCACCAAGAGCGCCCCGCAAGGAAACGCCGAACTGATCGGGCGCATCCGCAAATACAACCGCACGGCGGAGATCATCGAATGCGTCCACCGCCCGCTCTACCTGCAACACGTCTACGAGGACGAGCAGTTGCCGCTCGAATATTTGAAGGGGCGCTACATCGGCGCGCTGAGCGCCATCGCCGCACCGGAAAGCTTCGAGCAGGCGCTGACCAAACTCGGGGCGAAGATCGAGATCGCCCGCCATTTCGCGGATCACCACCGGTTCACGGACAAGGAGATACTCAATTTCATGAACCGGTGCGGGCGCCGCGACCTGGACGCGGTCATCACCACGGAGAAGGATTCCGTGCGGCTGCCGAAGCTGGAGAAGCCCGAAGTGCCGATTTACTTCCTGCGCGTAGAGATCGAAATCCTCAGCGGGCACGAAAGCTGGCAGCAATGCGTCGACCGCATCTGCAAACCGCAATCCCTTGCTCCGCCCGAACGATTTTTCTAGCCGCTGCGATAGGCCAGAATCTCGTTCACGAAGACTTCGGCGAATTCTTTGCACTTCTTCTCGCCGACTCCGGCTATGCGGCCAAATTCCGTTTCGCTGCCCGGAAGGTCGCGCGCCATCAGGCGCAGCGATACGTCCGAAAATATGATGTAGGCCGCGACGCCGCGCTCGTCGGCGAGCCGCCGCCGCAAAGCGCGCAACCGTTCGAAGAGCCCCTCGTCGCACTCTATCTCGCCGCTCCGCCTGGCGCGCGGCGCCGCGGCGGCGGGTTTCACCGGTTTCGTCAACCGGATGGGTGTCCGTTGTTTCAGCGCCGCGACGCCTTCCGGCGTCAGTTCGATCACGGCGAATTTCTCCGTGGATTGTTTCAGCAATCCGAGCCGGACCAGTTCGCGGCCTATCGACTGCCACTCGGGGCGGGTCATCTCTTTGCCGATGCCGAACGCGGAGATTTGTTCGTGCCGCCATTTGCGGACGGCCTCCGTCCCGCCGCCGGTGAGGACTTCGATGATGTGGTTGAGCCCGAAGTTGAACCCGGACTTCTCCCGCACCCTGTAGATGCATGACATGAGCTTTTGCGCGGCGAGCGTGCCGTCGAAGGTCTCGCGCGGGGCCAGACAGTTGTCGCAGGCGCCGCAACCGCCTTCCCAAGCCTCGCCGAAATAGCCCAGCAGCGAGGCGCGGCGGCAATCCGCGCGCTCGGCGTATTGCACCATGCGCTGAAGTTGTTCGCGCGCGAAGCGCTGCTCGTTCGGGTCGGATTTTTCCTGGATGAACTGGGTTTGCTTGACGACGTCCCCGGCGCTGAAAAGGAGGATGCATTCGCCCGGCAGGCCGTCGCGCCCCGCCCGGCCTGTCTCCTGGTAGTAGCCTTCGATGTTCTTCGGCAGGTCGTAGTGGATGACGAAGCGGACGTTCGGTTTGTTGATCCCCATGCCGAAGGCGATGGTGGCGCAGATGACGCGCGTTTCGTCGCGCAGGAATTTTTCCTGGTTGGCCGCGCGCTGTTCCGGCGCGAGGCCGGCGTGGTACGGCTTGGCGCGCACGCCGTTTGTCTCGAGACGTTCCGCGACGCTTTCCGCCGTCTTGCGGCTCTGGCAATAGACGATGCCGCTCTCCCTGGGGTGTTCCTTCAGATATTTCAGCGCCTGGTCGAACGGCTTCACCTTTGGCAGGACTTTGTAGGTGAGGTTCGGGCGGTTGAAACTCGCCATGTAGCTCGCGGCGTCGCGCAGCGCCAGCTGCCGCACGATGTCCTCGCGGACGCGCTCCGTCGCGGTGGCCGTCAGCGCCATGAGCGGCGTCCCCGGGAAATGCCCGCGCAGTTCGGCGAGTTGGCGGTATTCGGGCCGGAAATCGTGCCCCCATTCGCTGATGCAATGCGCTTCGTCCACCGCGATGAGGTTCACTTTCCACTGCTTCGCGTGTTCGAGGAAGCCGGGGAGCATGAGCCTCTCCGGAGCCGCATAGAGCAGGCGGAATTTGCCGCCGTGCAGATCGCGAAAACAGGCGCGCGCCTCCGCGGCGTCGAGCGAGGAGTTGAGGAACGCCGCCGGGACGCCGCTGGCGCGCAGGGCGTCGACCTGGTCCTTCATCAGGGCGATGAGCGGCGAGACGACCAGCGTCAGGCCGGGCCGGACGAGCGCCGGAAGCTGGAAGCAAAGCGATTTGCCGCCGCCCGTCGGGAGCAGCGCGAAGACGTCCTTCCCGGCGAGCGCGTCGCGGATGATCTCCTCCTGCAAGGGCCGGAACGACGTGAAACCGAAGTATTGCTTCAGCGCGGGAAGGAGGGCGGCCCCTTGTTTTTCGGAGGAAATCATCCTGTGAACCTCTATATATACGCTTTCCATACATGCTGACCATTTCTCAAATATCGAAAAGCTTCGGCGGACGCGTTCTCTTCGAGGACGCCTCCCTCCAGGTGAACCGCGGCGACCGCCTGGGGCTGGTCGGGCCGAACGGCGCGGGCAAATCGACGTTTTTCTCCCTCATCCTCGGCGACGGCGTCCCGGATGAAGGAAGGATCATCCTCGAAAGATCCGCGACGGTCGGCTTTCTGCCGCAGGAAAGCGCCCCCGCGGGCGACGAGACCGTGCTCGACATGGCGTGCGGCGGACACGGCGACTGGCAGGTCGAGCCGAAGGCCAAGCGCATCCTGTCGGGCCTCGCGTTCCGGGAATCGGACTTCGGACGGCAGGTCAGGACATTCAGCGGCGGCTGGATCATGCGGGCGCACCTCGCGCGGCTGCTCGTGCGGGAGCCCGATCTGCTGCTGCTCGACGAACCGACGAACCACCTCGATCTCGAATCGCTCGTCTGGCTGCAAACGTATCTGCGCGACTACGCGGGATCCATCGTCATGGTGTCGCACGACCGGGAATTCCTGAACCAGCTCGTCGATTCCATCGTGGAAATAACCCGCCAGCGGCTCGTGCGTTACAAGGGGAACTGGGACGCGTACGTCGCGCAAAAGGCGTCGCGGGAGGAACAGCATCTCGCCGCTTACAAGAACCAGCAACGCGAGATCAACGCGTTGCAGGAATTCGCCGACCGGTTCCGCGCCAAGGCCAGCAAGGCTTCGCAAGCCCAGAGCAAGCTCAAGCAGATCGAGCGCATGGAAAAGATCGAAGCGCCCGTCGCGCGGGAGAAGACGGTGCATTTCCGGTTTCCGCAACCGCCGCGCGGCGGGACGCGTTCCATCCGGCTGCGGGAGGTGGCGCACGCCTACGGCGACCTCGTCGTTTACGAAGGGTTGAACTTCGAGGCCGAGCGCGGGCAGCGCATCGTGCTGGTGGGGCCGAACGGCGCGGGCAAATCGACGTTGCTGAAACTGCTGGCCGGCGTCCTGCCGGTGCAACACGGCGCGCGCGAGCTGGGCCATAACACGACCGCGGGCTACTTCTCCCAGCACCGCGTCGAGATGCTGGAGCCGCGCCACACCGTGCTCGAAAGCGTCATGGACATCCGCAATCCCGCCCCGGAACAAACCGCCCGCACGGTGCTCGGCTCCCTTCTCTTCCGGGGCGACGACGTTTTCAAACCCGTCGCCGTCCTCAGCGGCGGCGAGAAGACGCGCCTGGCGCTCGCGAGGCTGCTGCTCGACCCGCCGAACCTCCTGCTCATGGACGAGCCGACGACGCATCTGGATATCGGCAGCATCGACGCGGTCATCGGCGCGCTGCGGCAGTATGAAGGCGCCCTTGTCTTCATCAGCCACGATGTCCATTTCATCCGCGCCATCGCGCGGACGGTGCTGCACGTCAACGCCGGAAAGCTGACGCCCTACGCGGGCGATTACGACTATTACCTGGAAAAGTCGAAGGCCGGCTCGGCCCGTTCCGCGTTGACCGCGGGCGCCCCATCCGCTCCGCCCGCCGGGATGCGGGAGGCGCGGGAAAAGAAGCGCGCCGAAGCCGAGGAGAAAAAGGTGCAAGCCAGGGCCAGGCGCGACAAGGAGAAGCGGGTCGGGGAACTGGAGATGCGAATCCTGACCTTGGAAGAAGAGCAAAAGCGGCTGGCGGCGGAATTGGAGAAACCCGAAGCGTACGAACCCGGCGGGCGTGCGATGCAATTCAACCGCGAACTCTCCGTGATCGAGGAGGAGTTGCGGAAGGTCACCGAGGAATGGGAAAAAGCTACGTCTTGACGAGGGAGGCGATCCGCCGTTTCAGCGCGGCGAAGGCGTCTTCCTCCGAATCGGAGCCCGAGATTGTGATCTCCAGCACTTGCTGGCCGAGGCCGCGCCGCCCGTCCTTTACCGCGAGGAGGCGGGTCTTCGGCTGCCATTCGAGGAACGTGTCCGCCTCGGCTTCCTTGATCGTCTTCGGCTCGGGGCGGCGGCTTTGCTCCTGGTTGTCCTCCCAGAGGCAATAGTAGACGTAGAGCGGCCTCCCCTTGTAGTTGAAGAGATAGGAGCGGAACGGGAGGGTCAGCGAACCGGCCTCCACGTTTTTGATGCCGAGGTATTCGTCGAGATGCAGGCCGGCCGACGGGAGGCAGATGTCGGGTTTGTGGCTTCTCGCCAGCAGCGCGGAGGCCCGCCCCGGGTCCCAGCGAAAAAAGAACACCGTCCAGCGGAGGCCATCCGCATCCATCCACCGGACGGAGCGCCCCTGGTTATATTTGAGGATGACCCTGCTCTCCTCGGGGATCGGCACGTCCTCGAACCTTGGCTCGTTGGCGGGCCACGCCACGTTCCAATGGGTATTGGCGGCCTCTCCCCATTCGTGGCTCCGGTACCATAGTTCTATCGCCCCCTCGGACAGGAGAAACCATATCCCGAAGGCCGCCAGCGCCGCGACGGGCGGCCGCCGTCCGTATCGCAAGGGCGCATCAGCCGGACGCTCCGGCGCGGGCGCGCGGGACTGGAAGAAGCGCGCCATCTGCCAAAGGCCCGCCACGCAGAGGACGAGCACCGACAACCCGGCGGTGTCGTGCCATTTCGCCATCTCCTGGAGGCCGCGCGCGGCGCTGAGCCAGACGAGGAAACAGGTGCGCGCCAGGTTGCAAAGCAGGGCGAAGAGGAGGGCGGCCCCGAAAAGCAGCGCGCGCCGCACGGCGCCGAACCGGTACATCTCGCCGAGGAAGAGCGAAATCATGATGGTCGTCTGGAGGGAGCGCACGCCGCTGCACGCCTCGTCGATGCCGACCAGGCCGTTTGGAATGCGGATGACGTTCCCCATCTGGACGGCGGGCAACCCGCCCCAGACAAGCATATGGACGCTCATCCACGCATTGCCGCGCATGAGGTGTTGCATGATGAAGTACTCGCGCTCCGCAGGCCACGGCACCGCCACCAGGAAAAACGCCGCGGGGAAGCCGAAATGTCCCAGCCACGTCCAGCCCCCGGCATAAAGGAGCGCGGTGAAGGTAAGCCCCACGACCACGAACGCCAGGACCCAGACCGGCATCCGCCAGTCGGGATTGGATTCAAGGACGAGCCGCAGCGGAAAGATCGCGAGCGCGAGGGCGGCGGCTGTTCCGCCGGTCAGGAAACGGTTTACCGGCGGGCCGGGAGGGGGGGCGTCCTTCCACCGTTCCCACAGGAGGTACAGCATCAGCAGCGGAACGAGCCAGCCGTAGCTGTATTGGGCGTTGATCGACCATTCCACCCGGAGCTGGTTGATGAGGATGAACCACACCCCGGCGATAACCGCCACGGTGAGCCACCTCGCCTTCATGACCGGAGATCGGCCAGATCGGCCAAATCGGCCTCGACCATCTCCGTGGCCAGCATCTCGAAGGTCCGCTTCGGTTTCCACCCGATGACTCTCTCGATCTTCCCCGCGTCGCCCAGCAGCCGCGCGGGTTCGATGGGGCGTTCGATCGAGCGGTCGAATTCGAGGTGTTTCTCCCATGGCAGCCCGACCACCGCGAAGGCCGCCTCGACAAAATCCATGACGGAATGGCTCTTGCCGGTCGCCACGATGTAGTCATCGGGCGTCGGGTGTTGCAGCATCAGCCACATCGCTTCCACATAATCCTGCGCGTGTCCCCAGTCGCGGCGGCCGTGGACGTTGCCCAGCGTCAACTTATCCGCCATGCCGAGTTTGATGCGGGCCACCTGGCGGGAGATTTTGCGGGTGACGAAGTTCTCTCCGCGCCGGGGGGATTCGTGGTTGTAGAGGATGCCGTTGCAGACAAAGAGATTGTAACCCGCGCGGTACACCCGGCCCATATCCGTGGCGAACGCCTTGGCGCAGCCATAAGGGCTGCTCGGGCGGAAAGGAGTCTCCTCCGTCTGCGGCGATTCCTTCACGAAGCCGAATATCTCCGACGTGGAGGCGTGGTAAAAATGGATCGGGTGCGGCTGGTCTCGGCAGATTTCCAGGAGGCGCAACGTCGCCATGGCGATCTCCTCGCAGGTCGATTCCGGTATCTCGAAGCTGAGGCCGACGTGGCTCTGGCCGGCCAGGTGGTATATCTCGTCCGGGCGCGCCAGGTGGATGATGCGTCGCAGGGTGGTGGCGTCCGAGAGATCGCCGTAATGGAGGAAGAACGACTTGCCATACACCTCCGGCATCGTGCGCAGATGCTCCAGCCGTAGGCGCTGCACATTGCTCGTGCGGCGGACGATGCCGTGAACCTTGTACCCCTTTTTTAAGAGGAGTTCGCAAAGGTAGGAGCCGTCCTGCCCCGTCACCCCCGTTATGAGCGCCACGCGCTCGCTTCCGTTTACGGTCGTTTCAGCCATGGTTGCGCCAGAGTCCTTTCTTCCGGAAATAGTGTGTTCATCATAATAGACGCGGCCATCTTGTTCGCCTCCTCCTTTTTTTCGTTCGCTCCGAGGACCGCCGTGTAGACCGCCTTGTCGCGCCCCGGCGCGGCGTCCCAAGGTATATTCAATCCCTGGTAAACAGCCAGCGCCGAAGAGGGGTCCTTCAATCGCAGGAAAGCCAGCGCCAGGGCGGTGCGGTGCGGCAGTTCATTGGGAAGGGCGAGGACGAGGCCTTCGGCGATGCTCCGGCTTTCGGCAAGGTCTTTGCCGAGCAGGGCGCTCATGTAAGCGTAGTCGTTGCGCACCGCGGGTTCGGAGGGCCAGCGCTTCAGCATCTCCGCGAGTATCTGGAGCGTCCCCGCGGCGTCGAATCGGGCCTGGGCCAGGCGCAGGAGGTTTTCGTAGGCGAGCCGCGCGGTCGGCACGTCGGCGGCCAGCGATTCGTAGGCTTGGATCGCCTGGGCTTCGCGGCCCGCCTTTTCGGCGTATTGGGCGAGATAAAGCATCTCGGAGGGGTTGCCCGTGGCCGCGGTGTGGGCGCGCCGCCAGTCTATGTCCGCCTCGTCCTTGCGCCCCTCCATCTCCGCCGCGCGCGCCGCGAAGAGGCGGAGGTAGACATCCGCCAGCGGCGCGTCCTTTATGGCAAGCAGCCGCCCGATCTCCTTCCAGCGGTTCAGGGCGGCCAGCGCGTCGAGATGCACCAGGAAAAGGTCCTGGCGCGAAATCGCCTTCTTCTCCGGCAACATCGCGAGGGTTTTCTGGTATTCCCCCAGGCCGTTCAGCCAGATGCCGAGGGTATGCAGGGTGTTGCCGTCCGCGTTTTTCGCATCCCCGACGGCGCGCGCCAGGATATCCTCGCGATGGCCGGGGTGGAATTGCAACTCCACCTGCGAGGCCAGGAGCTTGTCCGCCTCCTTCCCCCGGGGATGTTCGCGCAGCATCCGCGTCAGTTCTCCCGCCCGGTCGGCGGTGAGGCCGTTCCAATGCGCCAGGCGTCGCAGGCTGTCGAGACCCTGCGGGCCGGGATCGCGGGCGAGCTTCCACATCCCCTCCCACCCCGTTTTTTGGACCGCGGGGTCCGGGGAGGCGATCTGGATCTGGACTATCAGGGCCTGGCCCGCCGTGTTCTGGGGCTCTTTCTCCTCGGCCTGCCGGGCGAGGCGGAGCGCTTGATCCAGGTCCCCCTTCGCTCCGTAGACGCGCGCCGCCATGCGGATGGCGTTGGCGTTGCCGGGTTCCCTCCGCAGCAGGCGGTTTATCTGGCCCAGCGCCTCGTCGAGATTCCCGAGTTGCAAACAGGCCTCCGCGTATTGGCTCAAGTCCTGGAAGGTGGCCGCATCAGTGGCGGCCAACAGGCGCAGGAAGGGAACGGAGGCCGGGGGATTTCTTTTTTCCAGGATGAGCGCCATGGCGCGTATCGTCTCCGGGTCCTCGGGCTGCAACTGGTAGGCGGCCTGGGCCTTGGCGAAGGCTTCCGGCCATTTCTCCGCGGCTGTCAGGTCTTCGCTCTGGCGGGCGAAATGCCGGGCTCGGGCCTCCTTCAACAGGCGAAACAAGGGGCGCGCGCCAAAAAGCCCGGACGCGAGGATCATGGCGGTGAGGACGGCGGCCATCCACGGGGCGAAAACGAACTTCCGCGGGGCGGGGACGGCGGGGGGTTCGTTCATCGGCAAGGAAGGCGATTGTGGACGTCAGCGGGTTTTAAATTTGCGTAGTCGGGGAAAAGTACGTAAAGCACAATCACTGAGAAAGGGCTCCCCAGCTTATCATTTTATCGCTCATCGCGCGGTATGGCGGCGGGGCGCCCTGGTCCTGTTCTGTCTCTTGGCGAGCCGGGCCTCGCTTCTCGCGCAGGAGTCGTTCCGCCCTTCGGAAGTCAGCGAAGCCGCCGCGGAGTTGAGGAACAGAGCGCCCATCCCCACGGATTATAACCTCGAGATCGGCCCCGTCCTGCTTAAAGCCACGGGGGGAGTCTCCTTCCAGGTGAACGATAATATCACTCTCTCCCAAAACAACCGGGAGGCCGACATCCTCGTCGGTCCGACCCTTAACCTCAATCTGACATGGCCGGTCACCCGCAGCAACAGTCTCACGCTTGTGACGGCGGTCGGCTACCAGGAATATCTCTTCCACCCGCAGAACGGAACATCGAGCATCACGGTATCGCCCAACTCGCAGCTCAGCTTCGATATCTACACGGGGGATATCCGGATCAATCTCCACGACCAGTTTTCCGTGGGGACAAACCCGATCAACCAGGGCGACCTGGCAAACATCGTCACCTATGTCCAATACACCAACACCATAGGCGCCGGGATCGTATGGGACTTGCAGGCCGCCGTTCTTTCCCTGGACCTGAACCATACCAATGTCATCACGCCCGCCGTCAAATCAACCACCGTCAATATCCCCGATGACACCCACACCACGGAAAGCGCCGGCCTGTCCGTCTTGTTTCCCGTGAGCGCGATCCTGAATACGGGGTTTAATGCGAACACCTCCTACACCTCTTATGCCGCCTCCGGCAGGGGATCGGTTGACGGCTTGGGCATCGGGCCGTTTCTGGAAGCGCGCCTGACGCGGTACACCCGCTTCGATGTCTCGGGCGGGTATCAAGCCACTTTTTTCCACGGCGAAAAGGCGCCCATCGGCGTGACGGCGCCCGTGGGCAACGCGCTGGGCAGCTACTACGTCAATGTCTCCATAGCGCATCAACTGAACCGGTTCTATGCGGAAACCCTCGCCTTTGGCAGGCAGACGCAATTGGGCATCGTCAGCCAGCAGGAGGAGTACTACTACCTCGCTTACCAGTCCCAGTGGAAAATGAGCAACACCTTTTCCCTCGGTTCCTCCGTCTCGTTCAACGACGTTCAGGAATTCAGCGGGCAATCGCAACACTACGACCAACTCGTGGCGAACGTCACGACCGGCTGGCAGGTCAACAGGAAATCCTCCGTCTCCCTTTCCTACCAATTCAGTTTGAGGCTTGCGAACGTGGCCAACCAAGGGTATGTACAAAACGCTCTGACACTCCAATTTGCGTACAGTTTCTAACGATGCGATAAACGGGGCATGAAATTCCCCCTCCTTTTCATAACGGCCGTCCTCTTCGCCGGCCTTTCCGTCTCTTCCGGCCAGTGGTCGCGGGATTTTCCCCGGAGCACCGACAACACGACAGGCGGCGTGAACACCCCGGGCGTCATCCCGGCGCCGGCGGCGGATCAGCAGCGCAAGACGCGGCCGGATTACTCCGTCTCCGCGACCGTGGCGCAGACCACATCGATGGATGTCCTCAACGACACCATCAAGCTCAACGACGGGGATATCATCAGCTACCGCGTCGTCGAGGACGGCAAGGAGCCGATCCCCATACGGGTGGGGGATTCGGGCGACGTCGAGGTGCCGCTCATCGGGCGGGTGGAAGCGAAGGACAAGACCTGCCGCCAACTCGCCTACGACATCAAGGCCCAGCTTGAAAAATCGTTCTACAGGCGCGCCACCGTCATCCTGGGGATCGACGTGCTCGGCGGGAAATCCAAGGGGAAGATCACCATCATGGGCGACGTCCATAACCAGGGGGAAATGGACATCCCCGCCGATGAAACATTCACCATGTCCAAAGTCATCCTCCGCGCCGGCGGCCTGGGTGACTTCGCGAATATGCGCAAGATAAAACTCATCCGCAAAACGCCGGAAGGGTACCGCAGCTACATCGTGGACTTGAAACCCGTCTTCAGGGACGGAAGGCTCGACAGGGACCCGCCGGTCGAACCCGGGGACACCATCATCGTCCCCGAGAAGATCATCAATTTTTGATTTATGGCGGAACTCGTCGTTGCCAATGTCCCAAGCAGCATATCCTCCCGCTGGGCGATTGTCCGCACGGAGGTATTCCGCTTCTTCCTCGCGCTGCGCAAGTATTGGTGGATTCCCTTCCTGACCATCAGCACGGGCCTGGCCATCTCCGCCTGGTTCATCTCGCAATGGCCCTCTTCGTACCGCAGCAGGTCGCGCATGGTCGTCAGCGGCAAGATCATGCTCAAGGAAAACGAGGCGAGCTACAACGAAGACCTCATCAACTTCTTCGGCACCCAGATACAGTTGATGAAGAGCGGGGAAGTGCAGCAGCGCGCCCAATCCCGCGTACAGGCGCTGCATCCCGACATGCCGATCGCAAGGGTGGCGCTGGACGTCGTGCAGGTTCCGACCACGTCCATCTTCATGCTGGAAGCCATCGGCGCCTCGCCCTCCTATACGCAGGCGTATCTCCAGGCCGCCATGGAGGAATACATCCAGATAAAACGCGAGATGCGCTCCCAGCGGTCCGAGAGCACCGTCACCGCCATCACCAACGAACTGGGCCAGATACAGAAAGACCTCGCGCAGGCCGAGGACGACCTCCTCGCCTTCCAGAAAATCCATAATGTCGGGTTCCTCCAGGAGGAAGGCAACAGCGCCGCCAAATACCTCAGCGAACTGAACAGCGAACTGGCCAACCTGAAAAAAGAAGACGGCCTCCTCGCGAATGAAGACCTGGACCAGAACCTGGAGCGGATTCAACGGCATTCCTCCGTGGATACATCGGTCGCCGCCCCTCCTTCCGATTCCGGCGCCCCCGCTGCTTCCAGCGCGTCGGACGTAAACGCCCAGACCATCATCAAAAACTTCGGGCCGGTGGCCGACTATTACGCCGCGAAACGAAAGCTCGCCTTCCTGAAAGCGGAGCGGCTGGAGCTTTTGAAGACCTTCCGGCCCACGCATCCGGTCATAACCAAAGTCGACAGCGACATCTCGGAGGCGCAGACGAATATCGACCTCTTCGCCAAGGAAGCGCGCGAAGAACTCAAGACGCAGCGTGAATCGCTCTCCATCCGCATCAGGAACCTCAACCAGATGATCGACACCTACCAGAAGAAGGCTCTGGAGCTCAGCGGACTCATGGCGCAATGGGACCAGATCAAGGCCAAGAAGGACAGAACCCAGATTCAGTTGAACCAGCTCCTTACGAGCCTCAGCAGCCTCAGCGCATCCACGAGCATGGATCAGGACGCCGTCACCGTCCTGGAACCGGCGTCGCCCCCCGTCTCCGTCAAGCCGGGTCTCGTCCGCGCGATCCTTCTCGGGCTGGGAGGCGGCATGTTCATCGGCGTCGCCCTCGTCATCGTGCTGGACAAGATTAACGACCAGTTGAAGTCCTTCCGCGACGTGCAGATCAGCTTCAAGGAAACCGTCCTCGGCCACGTCCCGCACGAGTTGAACAAAGGCGCCACCGCGCTCGACCTCGTGCGCCCCGACGACCCGCGGCACATGTTCGCGGAGTCCTTCCGCACCATCCGGTCCTCCATCCTGTACCTGCCCATGGCCGGCGCGCGTCCCAAGTCGCTCATCATCACCAGCGCGGTGCCGGGCGAGGGGAAATCGACCGTCTCCGCGAACCTCGCCATCACACTCTCATTCCTGGGGTGCAAGACCCTGCTCGTCGACGCCGACCTGCGGCGCGGCAAACTCCATTCCACCTTCGGCATGTCCGGCGCCACCGGGTTCGCCGAAGTCCTCATGCAGCGCATCAGTTGGAAGGAAGCGCTCCAACCCACCCTCTACGACAACCTCTCCCTGCTCCCGCGCGGCCAGAACGTCAGCCAGCCCGGCGAATTCTTCCTCAGCAAAGTCACGGACCGTTTCCTGCAAGAAGTCTACAGGGACTTCGAGTACGTCGTCATCGACAGCGCCCCCGTCATCGTCGCGGACGACACGGCCAGCCTCGCGCCGAAGATCGACGCCGCGCTCTTCGTAGTGCGCTTCGGCACTTCCTCCATGCGGCTGACGCACCGCGCGCTGCAACAGCTTTATCACCGCCAGGTAAACGTCCTCGGCCTTGTTCTTAACGATCTCAGCGCTTCCGCGCCGGACTACGAGTATTACCAGTACTCCAAATATGTGAAGGAGTACTCCACCCGGGAAGGCAGTTAAGCGGTTAGTCTTGCGCGCGCAAACCGGGTTGCTGTGGAGAAGGTATTTCATGCCTCCATTCACAAAGGGAAATCCTAATGGGAAATCGTGGAGGCGGCGCCCGAAAGATTCGGCGCGGCGTCCAGGTGCGGCAGCTTGCCTTGGGCCATCCGGCGGACGGACGGCGCCGTGAGATTTCTTGACGGGATCTCCTGGCGCCTCGCCTCCCGCCTCGCCGCCCGCAACCGCCGCCGGTTTGGCAAACTGCTGATCGAGAGGCCCTGGCGATCCCTTTCTTCCCGCGCGCCGGGATGCTTCCCGGCGGAAATAGTGAGTTTTTCCGGGGCTCGGGACCTGCCGGAACAGGTTCTCAGCATGCTCTCCTTCCTGCGGCAGGCCGGCGCGCCCACACGATGGACGCTTTATTCCGACGGGAGTCATTCCGAAAAAGACGGCTCGAAGCTGGGCGAACTCGATGAATGCATCCGGTTGCGCGAATGGAACGCAAACGGCGTTTTGGACGCCGCGCTGGAGCGGTACTCGAGCCGGCATCCCCTCGGGAAAAAGATCGCCGCTTATTCCAGCCATCCGCTGGCGGGGCCGACGCTGTTCTTGGACAGCGACGTGGTTTTCTATGCGCTGGCGGGGAATTCGTTCCGCGCGGCCTTGCGGGAGGGCGGCCACTGGTATCTTCCCGATCTTGGCTGGGGCGCGCTGGATTCCCACCATGTCCAAAATGAGCCGCCCACCATGTACCAGGTGAATACGGGATGCTTTTTACTGCAACCCGGTTTCGACTGGAGCGCGGCGGTCGACTACCTCCGGAACGCGCCCGGAAAGTTCGAATACTTTTCCGAACAAACCGCCTGTCACGTGGCGTTCCGCCGGCAGCGCGCGATGCCCTTTGATCCGCGGATATTTATCGTGGGCAACAAGGACCAGTTCACCGTCGGGTCGAAATATCGACGCGATGCGATGGCTCTCCGGCACTATGTCGCCATCGTGCGGCACAAGCTTTGGGAACCCGGCTGGGAGTGGCATCTTCGATAGATGTTGAAATCGCTCCTGCCTTCCGGTCTCCGGAATCTCTTGCGGCCCTGGAAGGCCCCCTGGTTCGCATTCGCGCGCGGCCGCGTTTTGAGCCGGACGGGCGGGATTGTTGCTTCGGGCCCGTTTGCCGGGATGAAGATCGAGATGGAGCACCCGGATCTGTGCAAGGTCCTGGGAACCTACGAACGTGAAATCCACGGCGCAATCGAGGAGCTTTCAAGAACGGACTTCGAGCGCGTCCTGAATATAGGAGGAGGAGAAGGCTACTATACCGCGGGGATGGCGAGGCTTTTCCCCAAAGCCATCGTGACTGTTTTCGAGTCCGACGAGCGAAAGCATCAATCCATTCGCCGCCTCGCGCTCGCAAACGGCGTTTCGGAGCGCGTTAGGATTTTCGGCCACTGCGCCCCCGGTATGTTGCTGGACGCCTTGAACGGCGCGGAGCCGACGCTCCTGTTAATGGATGTGGAAGGCGCCGAAGGGGACCTCCTGACCGAGCGCCACGCGGCCCGGTTGCGCGACAGTCACATTCTTCTCGAAACGCACGACGGCTACCGCCCCGGCGTGGGGGAACTGATCGCCGAGCGCTTTCACCCCACGCACGAGCTTCGCAGGTTTCAATCTCTCCGCCGCGTGGCGGAGGACTTTCCTCTGAAGGGTTTGGATCTCGCCCTTTTGCCGGGCAAGACGCTTTGCCGCGTCATGGACGAGCATCGTCCATTTCCCCAGGAATGGTTTCTGTTGACCCCGCTTTCGCGGAAATCCGCGTCATGAGGATCCTCATGGTGCTTCACATGCCTTGGAACCGCAACCTCGGCGCGGCCCGCGTGCAACTCGAATTGGCGGAGGAGTTTGAAAAGCTCGGACACCATGTCGAGAAATTCGACTGCGAGGACGCTTTCGGGAAAATGACTCCGGGGTTTCGGTTCACGAGATATTTTCGTTCGTCCTTCAGCGCCCGCGCCGTCTCCTACGTGCGGCGGCATGCGAAGCGCTTCGACATCGTGGACGCCCTGGAGGGGAGCCTGCCCGCAAGCAAGGAGGCGCTCGGTTTCGAAGGCTTGCTCGCGGCCCGCTCCGTGGGCCTGGGGGCGTTCTATGAACAATTTGAGCTTTACCAACAGAAGCGGTGGCCTTCGAAAAGAAATTGGAAAGGGATGGTTCGGACGATGCTGGAACGGCCTTCCCAAGGCCGGGCTTCCCGGGAAAGGGCAGCGTGTTTCGAGGCGGCCGATGTGATCTTCCTGCCCAATAAAGACGAGTTGGATTACGTCTCCGCCTCCTCGGGCTTCGGGCGCAAGTGCCGGGTTTTGCCGTTTGGCCTGACCAAGGCCCGCCTTTCGCAATTCATCGCCGCCCGCCGGCCCGCCGCGGAGCGTCTCCGGAACAAGCAGGCCGTCTTTGTCGGGTCGTGGGGCGCGCGCAAGGGATCGAAGGATTGGTCCGCTATCATTGAAGCCGTCCGGCAATCCGTTCCTGGCGCGACCTTCCTGTTTCTCGGCGCCGGTTGGAACGCGGAGACCGTCCTCAAAGACCTGAGCCCCTCCGCGGGCGCGGCGGTTCGTGTCGTGCCGTCCTTCCAGGGCGAAGAATTGCCGCTCCTTCTTCGTGACGCGACGGCGGGAGCTTTTCCCAGCTACATCGAAGGCTTCCCGTTCGCGGTTATGGAAAAGCTCGCCGCGGGCCTGCCAACCGTCGCCTATGACGTGCCCGGCCCGCGGGCGATGCTGGGCGATCTGGAAGGCGGCTATCTTGTAAACCGCGGCGACACCTCCGCTTTCGCGGCGCGCCTCGTGAAAATACTGACTTCCGACGCGGCTTCCTACCAACGGCAGTCTGACTCCGCTTCCGCCCGCGCGGCGGAATTTTCCTGGGAAGAGATCGCGCGCGAGACGCTGTCCGCCTATGAAAGCGCTTCCCGCAGAGCGCCATGACCCCGACCGCCGCGCCCCCTCCTGCTCCGGCATCCTCCGCCGCACGGGCCTTTTCGTCCGCGTTCGGCGGCAGGCTGCACTATTGGGCGGTCGCGATCGGGCAGTTCGCTTCCATCCAGATCGTCATTCAGGTGATCGGCTTCGGGGCGGGCATCCTGATCGTGCGGAACATGCCGCAGCGGGAATACGCCTTCTATACGATAGCCAACAGCATGCAGGGGACGATGAGCCTGGTGGCGGACATCGGCATCAGCTCCGCCGTCATGGCGATGGGCGGGCGCGTCTGGCAGGACAGGCGCCTCCTGGGGCGGGTCATTCGTTCCGGGTTGCAGCTCCGTTACCGGCTCGCCGTCGCGGGCGCGCTCGTCGTCTCTCCGTTCATGATTTTTCTTCTCATGCGCGAGGGGGCGGGCGTCGGTTACGCCCTCGTGCTCCTGGCGCTGGTGCTGGCGGCGCTGGCGTTTCAACTGACCTCCAGCATATTGGGCGTGCTGCCGCGCCTTCACGCGCAGATAAAGAGAGTCCAGTACCTCGACCTCGCATCGTCCGTCGTGCGCGCGGGCTTCCTTGGCATGGCATGCCTGATTTTCTTCAACTCCGCCGTCGCCCTCCTGCTCACGCTTCCCTCCGTCGTTTTTCAGTTCGTCTTCCTCCGGCGCTGGGCCGCGGAACTCATGGACGTCACGGAGGAGGCGACAGCCGAGTATCGCGCCGAGATCATGAAGGTCATCAGGAGCCTGGCGCCCAACGCGGTCTTCTATTTTTTCCAGGGGCAGATCGGCGTTTGGTTGATCGGCATATTCGGCAAGGCGGAGGGAGTGGCGCAGGTCGGCGCGCTCGGACGCCTTGGCATGCTGTTCGGCATCGTCAGTTCCGTCATGGCGACGGTGATCATCCCCCGCTTCGCCAGGTGCCAGGATGTCGGCCTGCTTCGGCGGCGGTACATCCAGATCGTGGGTTTTTGCGGCTTCGTAGCCGCCGTTCTCGTCGGCGGCGCCATGCTTTTCACGCGGCAGTTTCTCTGGCTGCTGGGGAAACAATATGGGAATCTCCATGCCGAGTTTCTCCTTATGGTGCTCTCCAGCGTTACGAATTTCATCGTGGCCACCATGTGGTCCCTGAACGCCTCGAAAGCCTGGGTCGGACTTTCCTGGTTGTACATCCCCATCACGCTCGTCTCCGACGCGATCCTGCTGCCGTTGCTCAATCTGTCCACCGTCAGCGGAGTGCTGCTTTTTTCCTGGCTGCCGCAAATCCCCCTCTTCGGCCTGCAAGTGCTCCTCGCCTCCGCGGGGCTTCGCAAGGAAAGGGCGTTCGCTGAAAGATGAATCTCGAATCCCTCAGGCGAAAAGTATTTCCCTCGCACGTTTCGACCAAGGAGTTCCTCCGCTTCGCGCTGGGTTGCGCGGGCCTGGACCTGCGTTTGCGCGGGGCGGATCGCGTGCGCGGCGTGAATCTCCTGGATGACGTCGCGGTGCTCATTCCGAAGACAACCCCGCAAACGGTGTTCGACGTCGGCGCGCACCACGGCGAGAGCGTCTTCAAGATTTGCGGCCTGTTGCGCGAGCCGGTCGTGCACTCCTTCGAGCCTTCGCCCGAATCGTTCAAGGTGCTGCGGGAAAAGTTTTCGGGCCGTCCGAACCTGCGCTTGAATAACATGGCGGTCGGCGCTTCGCCCGGCTCGGTCGCCTTCCACGAGTACGAGGGATCGGCGTTGAACTCCGCGCTTCCGGTAAATCGCGATACGCCCAACGCCGCCTGCGACGCGCGGCTGCTCCGCACGGTCGAGGTGCAAATGGAGACCGTGGACGCCTATTGCGCCCGCGAAGGCGTCGGGCGGATCGACTGGTTGAAGATCGACGCCCAGGGCTACGACCTCCAGGTGTTGAAGGGCGCGCGCCGGATGTTGTCGGAGGGACGGATAGCCGTCGTGACCCTGGAGGTGAACTTCATACAGATGTACGAAGGCGAAGGCTCCTTTTGCGACATCCTGCATTACATGGAGCCGCTTGGCTGTCGTCTGGTGGATCGCTACGACGCGAACTACCTGGACAACCGGCTCAGTTGTTGCGATCTCCTTTTCGCGCGCGGGAAACCGGCATGAGCGAGCCCGTCCGGTTGAGCGTCGCGCTCGTGACCCGAAACCGCCCCGACTCGCTGGAACGCTGCCTCAAGAGCCTCCGCGCCCAAAACGTCCAGCCGGAGGAAGTGGTCATTTCCGATGATTCCGACGATGCGTTCGCTCCCCAAGTCGAAGCGCTCGCCGGGCGTTACGGATGCCGCTGCATCAAAGGCCCCCGGCGCGGCCTTTACGCGAACCGCAACCACGCGGCTGCGGCGTGCGGCGGCACGCACGTCCGGACCATGGATGACGACCACGAGTTTCCCGCCGGCCATTTTGAGATCGTGATGAAAAGGATCCGATCCAGCCCCGAGAGCATCTGGATCATCGGCGAATTTGGCGGCGGGCTGCCGCCGAGGTTTCCGGTTCCCTGCCCGGGCGAAATCCACCCCCGGGGTTTCAGCAAGACTCCGGAGAACCCGGACGACTGTTACGGGATGAGCGACGGCGCGGCTGTTTTCCCAAAGGAGGTCCTGGCCCGGCATCCCATGCTCGAACAGTTTCCAATGGGCGTCAGCTACCTGGAGTTCGGAGCGCGGTTGAAGGCCCTCGGGCGGCGGCTGCGGCAAATCCCGGAGACCTACGTCATACACCATTGCGTCTTCGGCCCGGCGGAACCTGTCCGCGCGCGGAATACGGACAAGTCCGCGTTCATCGCCGCGCTGCTCACGTACACGACGTATCTGCCGGATTGGAAACGCGCCGTGGAGTGCGTCTTTTCCTTCGCCGCGCGGGGGATCGCCACCGCCGTCTTTCGCCGGAACAACACGCTCACCATCCCCGACTTTTTCACGTGCCTCGGCCTTGCCCGCTCACTTCGCCGCGATTTCCTGGCGAATCGGGTGTAGCTTCTCCACTTACGGGTTGCCAGAGCCGCCGCGATTTCCTGTAATGAAACGCTCCCCCCTCCCTCATTCATGCACCTAGTCCATCGCCAAACCTGCCGCGTCTGCGGCTCCCATGCGCTCACCACCGTCATCGACCTCGGGGAGCAATATTTGCAGGGATCCTTTTACAAGCCGGACAAGGAAATCCCGCCGCTGCGCAAGATCCCCTGCGTGCTGGTGCGGTGCGATCCCGCGCGCGATGAAAACGCCTGCGGCCTGCTCCAGATGAAGCACACCGTTCCGGCGGAGATTTTGTATTCGGCGTACTGGTATCGCTCCGGCACGAACCGGACGATGCGCGATCATCTCCAGGGGATCGTGAAAGAAGCCCTCTCGATGACCGGTTTGCAAAACCCCACCGTGCTCGATATCGGCTGCAATGACGGAACCCTTCTTCGCTCTTATCCCGAGCAGGCCCGGCGCATCGGCATCGACCCCTCGGACGTCGCGTCGCAGGCGGGGCCTGGGCTGGAGGTCATCCGCGACATCTTTCCTTCCAAGGAACTGGACACGCTCCTCGGCGGCAATCGCCTCGACATCATCACCTCCATCGCCATGTTCTACGACCTGGAGGACCCGGTCGCCTTTTGCCTGAGCATCGCCTCCGTGCTCGCGTTCGAAGGCCTCTGGATTTTCGAGATGTCGTACATGCCGTCCATGCTGGAGCAGACTTCCTACGACACCATCTGCCACGAGCACATCGAGTATTACAGCCTCGCGGTCATCCAGAACATCCTGGGGCGCGCGGGTTTGAAGGTCGTGCGGGCGGAGTTCAACGACATCAACGGCGGGAGCATCCGCTGTTATGCCACGCATGCCGGCTGCTTCGCCTACAAAAACGACGAATGGGCCCGCCGCCTGGCGCAACTCCACCAGAAGGAGTTCGACCTGGAACTCGATACGGACAAACCCTACAAGCATTTCCAGGAGAGGATAAACGTGCATGGGGAAAAGCTCCTGCGCCTCTTGAAAGACCTGAAGCGGCAGGGGAAGCGCATCCACGTTTACGGCGCCTCGACCAAGGGCAACACGATTCTTCAATGGTGCAACATCGACAACCGGCTCGTCGATTTCGCGGCGGATCGCAACAAGGACAAGCACGGCGCGCGCACCATCGGCACGGACATCCCCATCATCAGCGAGGAGGAATCCCGCGCGATGAAGCCGGACTATTATTTCGTCCTGCCCTGGCATTTCGCGGAGGAATTCCTCGAACGCGAAACTCCGACGATGCAGGCCGGCACGGCGATGATCTTCCCCCTGCCGGAGGTCAAAATCTTCAAGTGGGCGAACGGAAGGGTCGAGACGGAGACCTTTTAACCCAAAGGAGCCGATGATAACGGTTCTCCTCCCGGTCAGGAATGTGGACGGCATCATCGAGGAATGCCTTTCCGCCGTCACGTGGGCCGACGAAGTCCTCCTTGCCGACGGAGCCAGCACCGATCGCACCCTGGAGATCGCCGCCAGGTTCCCGAATGTCCGCGTCATCCAGCACCCCTCCCGCGATATCCGCGTGGTCGTCACGGAGACCGAGCCGATGGCCCGAAACCCGTGGATATTCTGGTTGTGCGCGGATGAGATCGTGACCCCCGAGTTGGGCAGGGAGATCCAGGAGCGTTGCGCGTCGGCCGGGCCGGAGATCAGCGGATTCTGGGCGCCGTCGCGCGATGTCCAGTTCGGCGTAAAATGGGATTCGGGCGATCCCTGGCCGCGCATCTGGCGCAAGGGGCGCGCGAAATTCGCGTTCAAGGCGATGCACGAAATGCCCGTCATCGTGGGCGAGATGCCCATGCTCAAGAACATCTTCTGGCACGTCAACAATCCGAATATCCGCACCTTGATCCCCAAATTCCTGCGCTACCAGTATGTGGACGCGCAGGCCGCCACCGACGAGGAATGCGCGCGCGTCAGCGTCTCGTTCTGGAACCTGATGGCGCGCTTCTGCTTCCACGCGTTCCGGTGGTATTGGCCGCGTCGCCGGACGGGGTATCCTGGCGTGGCGTGGGCGATGTGCGTCGCGTTTTCGCAGGTAACCCGGCAACTCCTGGCCGCCGAGGAACTGCGCATCCGGCGCGGGCTGACGAAACGCGACACGCACGGATGGGGCTGACTCCCCGATGCGGATCGCCTTTGTTTGCAGTTCGCTGGAACCCGGGCGCGACGGGGTGGGGGATTATTGCCGCGGATTGGCCGAGGAACTGACGGCGCTCGGCCATGAGGCGGCGCTCGTGGCCTTCAACGACCGGTTCATCGCGGACTTCGCGGCGGTTCAGGAAACGCCAGCTCTTCTGCGCCTGCCGCGCAACCTGGAGTGGAAAAAGAAAACGCGCCTGGCCCGCGCCTTCCTCGACAAGTTCCAGCCCGGATGGGTCAGCATTCAGTTCGTCTGCTACGGATTCAACGACCGGGGGATCGTCGCGGGCCAGGCGAAGCATCTCAAAGCCCTGGCCGCCGGGCGGCGCGCGCACGTGATGCTGCATGAACTCTGGATCGGCGAGGAGAGCGGCGCCAGCCTCAAGCATTGGGTCATTGGCCGGATTCAAAAGGCGTGCATTCTGTCCTTTTTAAAACAACTGAAGCCGGATGCCGCCCATGTCGCCGACGCTTCTTTCCGGGGCATCCTGGCCAGGAACGGTTTCCGGGCCGGTCTCCTCCCGCTTTTCGGCAACATCCCGATAGTGACGCCGGCGGGCTGGATGGCGGCCGAACTGCTGAAGCTCGGCGTCACCCCGGAAAACCGGGGCGAATACTGCATCATCGGCGTTTTTGGCGCCATTCCGCCCGAGTGGTCTGTCGAGGATTTCCTGCAAGCCGTATCGCAACCCGCCGGCGAACTGGGCAAGCGCCTGATTCTCCTGACAATCGGCATTCATTCCCCCGAATCGCTCGAAAAACTGCGCGCCATCTCCGGGCGCATCCCGGTCGTAAGCTTCGGCCCGGAAACACCGGAGCACATCTCCGAGTTCCTGCGGGAGATCGATTTCGGAGCGGCGACAAGCCCATGGAGCCTTTTGGGAAAAAGCGGCGCGGCCGCCGCGATGCTCGAACACGGTTTGCCGGTGCTCGTCTTTCGGGATGATGAGGATTTTCGCGTCGAAATCGTCCAGAACCCCCGGTTTATAAAGATGGATTTGAAGTGGAATTCCCTGCGCGCCGCCAAACAGCCGCCAAGACGCGCCAGGCCGGAAATAGCGGAGAGCCTGCTCCGTGACATGAAGGCCGCGGAAGCCGGAACATCGCCTTGCTCGTAACCTACAACTCCCCGAACAGGCCGATCCATTACCAATACGCCGCCGCGCTGGCGGCCGCCGGCTGCCTCAAGGCGTTTGTCAGCGGGTTTTCCCGGTTCAGCCCGCGCTCGCCCCTCCCGGAAGTGGGCGACCGCTTGATTCGCGCGGATCATGTACAAAACCTTTTTCTGGCCGGGCTTAAATTTCGCCTGCCTGTCGCGGTCAATGACGAACTGGCGTATTGGAGCAAGCTTTGGCTCGATCACCTTTCGGAAGAACCGGCCCGCAACTCCGATCTGTTCCTGTTCTACAACGGCGCCGGCCTTGGCACTGCGAGGCGTCTGCGAGGAACGGGGGTGGTGCGGGTCGTGGAGGTCGTCAACTCCCACGTGTTGTTGCAGGAGGAAATCCTGCGGGAGGAACACGCGAGGCTCAAGCTGCCCTTCCGCCCCTTCCACAAGCGGGAAACAGCGCGCCGGGTGCGGGAGTATGAAGAAGCCGACGCCATTCTCTGCCCCTCGGAGTTCGCCCGGTTGTCGTTCATCGAAAGGGGGATTCCGGAAGGGAAAATCATGAAGGTCGTGTATGGGTTGACGCTGGAACCGGTGGAACGCCGGGCGGATCGCGACCCGGACCTCTTCCGGGTCTTGTATGTCGGGCAGATCAGTATTCGCAAAGGGCTGCGCTATCTCGTGGAAGCCTTCGACAAACTGAAGCGCCCCGGCAAAGAGCTTCTCATCGTCGGGCCGCGCGCTCCCGTCACCGGACTCGAAGGCATGTCGATCCCGGCAGGCGTAAAGTTCGCCGGGACTCTCAAGGACGCCGGGCTTGCGGCCGCGTATCGATCCGCCTCGGTGTTTGTGTTGCCCAGCGTCGAAGATGGCATGGGATTGGTGATGGGCGAGGCTCTCTCCTTCGGCGTGCCGGTCATCGCGACCGTCAATACCGGCGCGGCGGATCTTTTTACAACGGGCGTGGAAGGGTGGCGCGTTCCGATTCGCGACCCGGAGGCTATTCGGGAAAAACTTCAACTGCTCGCGGACGACCCCGCCGCGCTCGCGGCCATGTCCGCCTCCGCCGCCGCGCGCAGCCGCGCGCAGGGCGGCTGGGACGCCGCCGGGCGGCTGTTGGTCGAGAATTTGCGGTCGTTGACGAACCGCCGGTGAAGCGCGGGGGAATCCCCCCTTGCTAATGCCCGCAAATCGGCCACGGTATCAGTGCGGTGAAATGATGGATCGAGAAGAGAACAAGGCAAGGCTGCTGCGGCGGCTTCTTTTTGCGCTCGTCGTGACGCTGGTCTTCGAAGGGCTGCTCAGGAAATTTTTTGTCAGCTTCTCGAACATCATTTTTTTCATGAAGGATTTCCTGGCCTTCGTAATCGGAGCCGTCCTGTTGACCTGCCATATTCCCAGGGGGGGGCGGTGGTTTCTCGCCGGTTACTGGATGTTGTGCCTCATGTTTCTCCCTCTCATCGTGCTCACGTGGGTGCACGACCCTTTGCTGGCCGTCTTCGGGACAAAGCAATATTTGTTGTTCCCCCTGGTTGCGCTTGCCGCCGCCGTCGCCTTCTCCGAAGGCTCGGATGAGGAAGTGGCCCGTTTTTTTCGCTCCGCCGCATTCTTCATCATCCCGACGACGCTCCTCGCGCTGGCCCAGCTTGGTTTGGGAGGCAACAACTGGCTGAACATGACGGTCGGCGGCACGAGCATGGAGGACTTCAGCGCGGGCGGCGAGTTGCGCGTTTCCTCCACGTTCCCGTTCGTCGCGCAGTACACCATGTTCCTGAACGCGCAGATGTACATCATCTCCTTCCCGCTCTTTACGAAGATCAAAGCCCAGACCGGCTGGTCCAGCGTCCTGTATATCCTTCTCCTTCCGCTCTTGATTCTCGGCATTTTCGCCACCGGTTCCCGCGGCGCCGTGCTGGGCGGTCTTTTCATCGCCGGGCTTTCCTGGGGGCTCACGCTCATGAGGGGGAGGATAAAGGGCGCCGCCTGGATGGTGACGCTGGCCGGGCTGGGTTTGGTGGCGCTGGTTTGGGTAAAAGCGGTCTTTCCGGACGCTTTCGCCGCGTACGACGCGCGCTCCGCCGGTTCCGCGGAACAGTCGCACACCAAGGAGATGTCGGAAAGAGTCATTGGCGTCTTAACCGGTTGGACATCGGGCATCCAAGGCGCGCCCCCCACTTTGTTCGGATACGGTCTCGGCGTCATGAGCAACGGTTCGGAAAAGTTGAGCCAGTATGCGGCGTCCTGGCGCAGGGGCGGGAGATGGACCGAGACGGACCTGGCGACGACTCTTTTCGAAGGCGGCTATTATCTCATCGTGATCTGGATCGGTTTTCGGATCATGGTGTTGGGCGTGCTTTTTCTCCTCTACCTCCAGGGGAAGCTCTCGACGTTCTACCTGCCGGCGACTTTTTGCCTGGCTTACCTTTTGGTCGTGGGGCCGATTGCTACGCTCAGCATCCAGCCGCCGCAGGCGATCTGGTTCTGGCTCGCGACAGGCGTGCTGATCGCGGTCCTTTCCAGGGGGGATCGGCCCCGGACCCTTGATGGCATCGACCTGAACGGGACAACCGAGGCCGCTGCCGAGGTGATCGGCCGCCGCGGGCGGAGCGTCTACGCGGAGCGTCTCCACGCCATGAGCGATGACTAACGGGCGGCGGATCCTCATCTTCGACTCGCACCCCGTTCAATACAAAGCGCCCGTTTACCAGGAATTGCAGCGGTTGCGGCCCGGAAGGTTTAAGGTGATTTATTTCACCGATTGCTCGGTGCGCGGACACATCGACCCGCAGTTCGGCGCGCCCGTGGCCTGGGACGTGCCGCTCATGGAAGGCTACGACAACAAGGTGTTGAACAATGAACGCGGCACGCCGCTTACCGCGCGCCGGAGCCTCCACGGCAAGGGCGTCTTCCGACTCCTGAAAAAAGAAGCGCCCGACGCCGTCCTTCTCTCCCAATTCCATTACGAAGCGGATTGGGTCACGTTTTTCTCGTGTCTGTGGCTCGGCATACCCATCTGGATACGGCACGAAACGCAGGATGACGCCTTTGCAAGGCCGCGCTGGAAAGCGTGGTTGAGGGGGATCGGCTACTCGCTGGTTTATTTGAAAATCGACCAGGCGTTCTACATCGGCGCGCTGAACAGGGAACACCTGCTTCGCCACGGGATGAAGCCCGCGAGGCTTCATTTCTCCCCGTATTGCGTCGCGTCTCCGTTCGAGACGATGACCCTGGAGCAAAAGCGGACGCGCCGCGCGGCCCTGCGGCGGGAATTGGGGGTGAAGGAGGACGAGACGCTCGTGATGTTCTCGGGGAAGCTCATCGGGAAAAAAAACCCGGAGTTGCTGCTGGAAGCGTTCTCCCCGCTGGAATCGCGCTTCAAGCTTCTCTATGTCGGGACGGGCGATCTGGAAGGCAGGCTCAAAAAACGGGCGGAAACGTTCGGCTCGCGTGTCGGCTTTGCCGGCTTTGTGAATCAGTCGAGCCTGCCGTCCTATTACCTCGCCGCGGACATCCTCGTCCTTCCTTCCAAACGAATGGGAGAGACTTGGGGGCTTGTCGTAAACGAGGCGCTGCACGCCGGCTGCGCCGTCGTCGTGACCGACGCCGTCGGCTGCCACCGCGAGTTTGGCGGGTGGGAGCGGGTGCGCGTGATAAAGGACGGAGACGCCGCCGGTTGCGCGTTTGCCCTGGCCGAGCTCGCGCGTCATGAACGCTCCTTCGACTGGTGCGCGGGCCTCATGCAAAGCCACAACGTCAAGGCCGCGGCCGCCGGCATCGCTTCGATGATTTGAAAATCCTCCTCTCGTCCTATTGCTTCTCGCCGAGCGTGGGGGGAATCGAGACGGCCTCCGAAGTTCTGGCGACCGAGTTTGTCCGCGCCGGTCACGAGGTGCGCCTCATCACCCAAACCGCGAAACCGGATGTGCGCGAATGGCCGTTTGAAGTGTTCCGAACCCCGTCCGCCGGCCTCCTCTTCAGCCTGGTCCGCTGGTGCGATCTGTTTTTCCACAACGCGATCAGCCTGAAAACGGCGTGGCCGCTCCTTTTTATTCGGCGCCCATGGGTTGTCTCCCACCAGATGTGGGTGGCGAGATTGGACCGCGGCCTGGGCTGGCAGGACCGCCTCAAGCGATTCCTGCTCCGTTTTTCCACGAACGTCTCGGTCAGCCGCGCCATGGCGGCCGATCTGCAGGTTCCTTCCGTGGTGATCGGCAATCCTTATCGTGACAAAATCTTCATGCGCCGCGACGTCGGAGCGCGGAATAAAGAACTGGTTTTTCTCGGACGCCTTGTTTCGGACAAAGGCGCGGATTTGCTTCTGACCGCACTCGGGATATTACGCCGGGAAGGGATCGTTCCTTCATTGACGGTCATCGGCTCGGGGCCGGAAGAACCGGCGTTGCGACTCCAGGCGAGGGAGCTTGGCCTTTCGGGGCAGGTGGAATTTGCCGGTTCGCAAACGGGCGCGCCCCTCGCCGAACTCTTGAACCGACATAAAATACTTGTCGTTCCCTCGCGCTTCCATGAGCCGTTTGGCATTGTGGCGCTGGAAGGGATCGCGTGCGGCTGCGCGGTAGTGGGGTCGGCGGAAGGCGGGCTGCCGGACGCGATAGGACCGTGCGGTCTTACGTTTCCAAATGGCGACGCCGTGGCGCTGGCCGCGGCGTTGAGGAAGCTCCTGATCGAGGGCTGTTCGGGTGAAGGCGCGTCCGCGCACCTTGCGAAACACACCGCGAAGGCGGTCGCAGCCGCATACCTGGCTGTATTTAAAAAGGCCGCGCGAAAGGAAGTCGTGAAAAGGCTGCTGATCTATTCGCCGCAAATGGTTTTGTATGGCGGCATGGAGCGTCACATCTGCCTGCTGGCGCGGGAATGCGCGCGGAACGGGTTTGAAGTCCGGTTGGTCACGACGAGCAATTCCCTGCATCCCGACATCAAGCGGGGGCTCGTGGAGTGCGGCATCCGCCTTCACGAATTGGGGATCGCGAGCGGGAAGGCGCCAATCCTGTTGAAAATCGCGTGGCTTCTTTTCACGGCGATCCGCATGCGGTTCATTCGCTGGGGCGTGATTTACACCAACGGACAGAGCGGTCTTGTCCCCCTCCTTTGGATCGCGGCGCGGCGCGGGGCGCGGAGGGTTCACCATCATCATACCTCCGCGAGTTCTGTCGAACAGGCCGGCTGGCATTGGCTCTATAAATGGACGCTTGTTTCCGTTCCCGAGATCATCGCATGCAGCGAAACGACCAAGGCCGCGATCCAACAAGCGTGCAACCGGAGCGACGTTGTTTTTCTGCCCTATATCACGCCAAGCCTCGCGAAAGCCGTAGAGATCAAGGACAAGGTTTACTCGCCGGATTCCATTCTCCATTTTGGATATTTCGGCCGGCTTTCGCCTTCCAAGGGAATCGATGAGATCTGCCAATTGAGCGACGCCCTGGCGGCCTCTGGGATCCGCTGGCACATCTATGGTGCAGGCGACGCATATCCTGAATCGCGCTTCAGCAACTACCCAGCGCTTACGTATCACGGCCTGTGCCTGGAACAGGAAGCTTATGCAAAGGCTTTGCGCGGCATGGACGCGGTGGCGCTGTTTTCCCGGCATAGCGAAGGCATGCCTCTTTCGTTGATCGAGGCGATGTCATTGGGACTTCCGTGGATCGCGACGGACAGGGGGGGCGTCCGGGAATTGGCGTCCGGCAAGGAAAACAGCATCCTCATCCCAGCGGACGCTTCCATCGACGACATAAAACGTCTCGTGGAGGAATTGGCCGCTCGCATCCGTGCGTGCGGGACATCGCGCGAGGCGCAACGGCGTTTTTATGACGAGCGGTTCGCGCCGGAACGGGTCGCTTCCAAATGGATTGAATTTTTCACCGCCGCGCATCGGGAGGCGCAACTGACGAACCCGCCCGCCCCGTCAAATGGATGATCTGCACGCCAGGCGAACCGCCGCCGCCGCGACGACTCTTGGCATTTCCAACGACGCCATCCATGAGGCCGTCCTGCGCGCGATTCCCAGGCTTCCCGCGCCCGGAGATTTGCTCGACTTCGGCGCGGGCTCGGGAGGGTTGCTCCGGCGGGTCGACGGAAGCCAGCCCTTCCGTTCGCTTTGCGGCGTCGATATCATGCCGCGCCCCGCGGGCCTGCCGGAATACATCGCTTGGACCGCCGGCGATTTGAACGAACCGGCTCCGTACCCCGGCGAGTCGTTTGACATCATCGTCTCCTCCGAAGTCATCGAGCACCTGGAAAACCCGCGCGCGACGCTGCGCGAATGGGCGCGTTTATTGCGGCGCGGCGGGTTCGCCGTCTTCTCGACCCCGAACAACGAGAGTGTGCGCTCCCTGCTGAGGCTTTGCTTCCTCGGCCACTTCGCGGCGTTTGGCGATCTGAGCTACCCGGCGCACATAACGGCGCTTCTTCGCAAGGACATCGAACGGGCCTGCGCCGAGGCCGGTTTCGAGATGCGCGGATTCACGTTTTCGCACCTCGGCGGCTTGCCTTTCAGCCGGCGCATCACCTGGCAGAATCTTTCCTTCGGCCTGCTCGGCGGCCTGCGTTTCAGCGATAACATCGTGGCCGCGGCGAGGAAAAGGTGAAGCGCATCCTGGTCCATCGGCTCGGGAGCCTGGGCGACACCGTGGTCGCCCTGCCGGCCTTGCGTTTGATTCGCCATCGCTTCCCGGACGCCGAAATCACCGTGCTCACGAACCCGCCCGTCTCGGGAAAAGCCGCGCCCCTGGAAGCCGTCCTTGAAAACACGGGTCTTTACGATTCGCTGCTTCGTTATCGCATCGGCATGCGCGAACCCGGCGAATTCCTGAAGCTCCGCGATTCCATAAGGAGCGGCCGCTTCGATCTTGGCATCTCGCTGGCCGCCTTCCGCGGGCTGCCGGGCAGCCTGCGCGATGTCCTGTTCTTCAAGGCGACCGGCATCCCGCGGATGATGGGCATCCCTTTTCGCCGCGAGGATCGGGAGCCCCGGTTCCTGCCGACGGGATTGTATGAATCGGAAACCAGCCGTCTTGTGCGACGGGTTCGCTCTTTGGGGGAAATCGACCTGGATGAACCGCGCTGGTGGGACCTCGGCCTGCGGCCCGAGGAGGAAGAGTGCGCGCGGGAGTTGCTGGCAGCCGCCGGCATCAACGGCCCTTTTTTGGCGGCGAGCGTCGGCACCAAGGTTCCGATGAAGGATTGGGGGCAGCCGAACTGGGAGACCCTGTTTGGAAAGATTCGCGAACTGCCGGCCGTCTTCCTCGGCGCGGAGGATGAGGGGGAAAGAAGCCTGGCGCTCGCGGCGGGTTCCAGGGCGTCCACGGCGGATTTCTGCGGGAAGACTTCGCCCAGGATCAGCGCCGCCATCCTGCGGCGCGCGGCGCTCTTCCTCGGACACGATAGCGGCCCGATGCACCTCGCCGCGTGTTCCGGCGTCCCGTGCGTCGCAATTTTTTCCGCGCGCAACCCGCCGGGACAGTGGTTCCCGCACGGGAAAGAGAATACGATCCTCTACCCCAAGCTTCCTTATAAGCGGGAGTTGATGGACGACTTCGATTATCAGAAAAGAGCCATGGCCACCATCACCCCGGAGGAGGCGTTCGCGGCCATCGCCTCGTACTCGGGACGCTTTTCAAAATGAAGTTACTCCGCACCCTCACCCGCACCGATCATAAATCCCTGCCCGGACGGCTGCTGCGGCTGCCGTTGCGGCTCGTCCCTTCCGGCGCCGTCATCCGCATCCCGAGCGGCGTCAACAAGGGCTTCCGCTGGGTCTGCGGGTCGAGCATACAGCGTTGCTGGTTTGGCACCTACGAGATGGAAAAACAGGATTTCGTGGCCCGCGCCGTCAGGCCGGGCATGACCGTCTGGGATGTCGGCGCGAACGTGGGATTCTACACCCTCGCTTTCGCCCGCCTCGTCGGCGGCGCGGGTTCGGTTTATGCCTTCGAGCCGATGGCGGCGAACGTCGCGTATCTCCTGCGGCATGTCGAAATGAACGGTCTTATCAACGTGAAAATCATCCAGACCGCCCTTGGCGGCTCGGATGAGATCGTCGGCTTCAGCGCCACCCGCGCCAGTTCCCAAGGCTCCGTGACGGACCGAGGCCGCAATTATCTCATTCCCGCGATGACGCCTGGAAATTTCCTCAAGACCTTTCCCGAATCCCTCCCGCATCTCATCAAGCTCGACATCGAGGGGGCGGAAGGCGCCGTCCTCGCCGCGGCCGAGCCGTTGCTGGTCGAACATTCCCCCGACATCCTCCTGGCGTTGCACGGCAGGGAGCAGGAGGAAAAGTGCCGCGCGCTGCTGACGCGCATTGGATACCGGCTCTTTTACACGGACGGCGCGGAGGTCTCGGGAGAACTCGTGAGCGACGAGATTTTCGCGACGCGGCGCAGCCTATGAAAATCGTAATCATTGGATGCGGGCCCACTGGATTGGGAAGCGCCTGGCGCCTCGAGGAGCTGGGACACGACGACTGGAGCGTGGTCGAGGCGCACGATTATCCGGGCGGGCTGGCGACTTCCTTCACGGATGACCAGGGGTTTACGTGGGACATCGGCGGTCACGTCCAGTTTTCACATTACGAATATTTCGACCGGTTGATGGACGTTCTGCTTTCCCCGGAGGGGTGGCTTCATCACCAGCGGGAGTCCTGGGTTTGGATGCGGGAACGTTTCATTCCGTACCCGCTGCAAAATAACGTCCGCAGGCTTCCGCCCGGCGAGTTGGAGCAGTGCCTGAAGGGTTTGCTGCAAATCTACAAAAACCCGCCGCCCAGGCCCGCGAATTTCCGCGAATGGATACTGGCCGCGTTTGGCGCGGGCATCGCGGAGGCGTTCATGCTGCCGTATAACTTCAAGGTATGGGCCTTCCCGCCCGAGAAGATGAATGCCGCCTGGGTGGGCGAGCGTGTCGCGCCCACGGATATCAACCGCGTTTTGCACAATCTCGTCCACCAGGAGGACGATCTCTCCTGGGGGCCCAACAACCTCTTTCACTTCCCGCTGCGCGGCGGCACGGGCGCCATATGGAAGGAGTGCGCAAGGCGCCTGCCCGCCGGAAAATTCAGGTGGGAAACGCGGATCCAGAAGATCGACCTGGAAAAGCGGCTTCTCCATACGAAGCAGGGCGAGGCCATCGCTTACGACAAGCTCATCAGCACCATTCCGTTGAAGGAACTGATCCGGGCAGCCGGTCTCGCGCAATTTCACGACATGGCGGAGAAGGGGCTGTTGTATTCCTCTTCCAACATCATCGGAATCGGGCTCGAGGGGAAGGTTCCCGACTCCTTGAAGACGAAATGCTGGATGTATTTTCCCGAGGATAATTCCCCCTTTTATCGCGTCACCGTTTTCAGCAATTATTCCCCGAATAACGTGCCGGATATTTCAATGAATTGGTCCTTGATGGCGGAGGTGTCGGAGTCGCCGGGCAAGCCGGTCAATCAGGAAACGCTGGTCGAGGATGTCATCCAGGGGTTGCGCAACGTCCGCATGCTGGACGGCGGGAGTCGCATCGTCTCGACCTGGAAATATCGCGCCGCATACGGCTATCCCACGCCGGGTCTCCACCGGGATGAAGCGCTCTCGGCCATCCTCCCGCACTTCGAGCGGCATGACGTTTATTCCAGGGGCAGATTCGGAGCCTGGAAGTACGAAGTCAGCAACCAGGACCATTCCTTCATGCAAGGGCTGGAAGCGGCTGAACGGCTGCTGCGCGGGAAACCGGAAATAACGGTGAACGATCCGAACCACGCCAACAGCAAGAAGCATCCCTTTCCGTTCGAGCGGTGGAAATGAAGATCAATCTCGTCCTCGGCCACCAGCTTGCTTTTCCTCCGTTGCGCGGCGGGGGCGTCGAGAATTTGAACTGGATGCTCGCGAAAGAATACGCGCGCCTGGGGCACGAAGTAGTCGCATACTCGCGGGCCGCGGAGAACCTTGCCGCGCGGGAGACGGACTCGCACGGCATCCGGCACATCCGCGCCAGGGGCTACGACCTGCTGCCCAACCTCTGGCTTGATCACCTCAACGCGCTGCGATGGATGTTCCAGCTCATTCCCTTGCTTGAACCGGCGGACGTCACCTCCTTCCATACGCCGTTTTCATTTTTGCTCAGGCATCGGCGGGGGCTTGGGGTCTGCACCCATACGATACACCGCACTCCCAAGCGCATCGTGCCGCTCTATCGCGGGCTGGATCGCGTCTATTGCGGGAGCGACGCGGTTGTCCAACAGGCGCGCGCCATCGATCCGCGCATCGACAACCTCAAACGGGTTCACAACTGCATCGCCATCCCCGCGGATGCGCAGCCGCCGCTCTCCCGACCGCCTGGCGCTTCGCTCCTCTTCCTCTACGTCGGCCGGTTCGTTGAGGACAAAGGACTCGCCTCGCTCGTCGAAGGGTTCAAATCTTCGTTGAAGGATCATCCGCAAAACCGGCTGAAAACCGTCGGCCCGCAACTGGACGGGGACGGCGCGGACACGGCGTTTTTCAGGCGGATGTCCGAGTTTGTCAACGCCGGCAAACTGCAGGACAAGATCGAGTTCATGCCGCCGATCTTTGACAAGGCTAAGTTGAACGCCCTTATCGCCGGCGCGGACGTTATATGCGTTCCGACGTTGACGGGCGAAACGTTCAGCATGGCCGTTTTGGAAGGGATGGCCCTCGCGAAACCGCTCCTGGTCTCCGACTTCGGCCCCATGCCCGAAGCCGTCGAACACCTGGTCACCGGCTACGTGGCGCGGGCGGACGACGCCACGGACATCGCCAGGGGGATGGCATTCTTTTCAACCAACGCGGCGGACCTTTCCCGGCTTGGAAACGCCGGCTTCGAGAAGGCGAAGCGCTGCTTTTCCGTGGAAAAGATCGCCCGCGAATACCTGGAGGACTTCGAGACTCTTAGGCGGCGGATCACCTGGGATGAAGCTTCAGGGCGGGATGCGAGACGAACAAATGCCAGGTGACGGCCTGGAACGCCTCCGAGTGCGGGGTGACGCGCTCCGGGTTTACCGCCGGGATGAGGACGCAGGCGTCGGCCACCCGGGCCGTGCGGCCGCCATCGCCCCCGAGGATGCCGACGATTGTCGCGCCCGTTTCCCTCGCCAGATCGAGGGCGGCGACGATGTGGGGGCTGACGTTTTTTTCGAGGTCGCCGCCGCCCACCGAGAGAACCAGCACCGCGTCCCTGGCGGAAAGACGGCTTCCGCGCAACCATTCGACGAAGACGGACGCCCACCCTTCGTCGTTGGCGCGCGCGGTCAGTTCGGAGACGTTGTCCGTGGGCGCGTAGGATTCGAATCCGCAAATTTTCCGGAAATCATTCACGGCATGGGACGCGTTCGCGGCGCTGCCGCCCGCGCCGAGGATGAAGAGCCGCCCTCCGCGCGCGCGCGCTTCCGCGAGGCGGGCGACGCAGCGCTCGATGGCGTCGCGATCCAGCCGGTCGATGACGGCTCGCGCTTCCTCGAGATATGTTTGGGCGAAGCTCACCGAAGATCGCACCTTACGCGGCCCCTCCGTTCCGGGCAATGATCATCACCCGATCTCCTCTTCGGATAACCCTGGGCGGCGGCGGCACGGACCTTCCTTCCTATTATACGCGGCACACCGGGTTTCTCATCGCGGCGGCCATCGACAAATATGTCTATGTCGCGCTGCACCGCGCGCTGAAGCCCTCGGGGACGGAGTGCGATGAAATCATGCGCGAAGCGATGAGGTTGCTGGGAATCGCCGGGGCCGATGTTGAAATGCATTCGATGGCGGACATCCCCGCCGGGACGGGCCTCGGTTCCTCCGGCAGTTTTACGACCGCGCTGCTCAGGGCCTTGCACGCGTTGCGCGGGAACCCTGTCCAGCCCGCGGAGCTCGCGGAACAGGCGTGCGACATTGAGATCAACCGATTGAACCAACCCGTCGGCAAGCAGGATCAACACATCGCCGCGCACGGAGGGGTGGCCTGCTTCGAGTTCCTGCCGGAGGGGCGCGTCAACGCGCGGCCGTTGAAGCTCGCGGAAGAGACGCTCCGCGCTCTCCAGGATAACCTGCTTCTTTTTTTCACCGGGTTCACGCGGTCGGCGTCCGCGATCCTGAAGGATCAGGACGACAGGAGTAAAAACGCGGACGCGGCAATGATCGAAAATCTCCACTGCATAAAGGAGCTTGCCAAGCGCGGCCTGCGGGCGCTGGAGGACGGCGACCTGGCGGAATTTGGCGCGTTGATGGACAAGCACTGGCAGTGCAAAAAGGAGCGTTCGGGCGCGATAAGCGCTCCGCAAATCAACGCGTGGTACGACGACGCCATGAAACACGGGGCGCTCGGCGGCAAGCTCGTCGGAGCCGGCGGCGGCGGGTTCCTGATGTTTTACGCCGGGGACAAAGCCGCGTTGCGGCACGCGATGCGTGGGCACGGACTGGAGGAAGTCCGTTTCCGGTTCGACTTCGAAGGGACGAAGGTGATAGTCGATTAGTGCCTGTCACGCGTTTTCGCCCGCTCTTAAGTTGTAGAGGCGGCTGTGTCAGCCGCCTAAGACATGGAAACCGCCTGGCGCTTTAACATTGTCTCCCGCTCCAGGCGGCTGGCACAGCCGCCTCTACAATGAGGGCGCATAGCGCATGACACGCTCTAACATGCCCGTTGCAATCCTCGCGGGCGGGCTCGGGACGAGGCTGGGTCCTCTCACAAAGAACCTGCCGAAGTCTCTCGTAAACGTTGCGGGCCGGCCATTTCTTGCCCACCAATTGGACCTGCTCCGGGAGCGGGGCGTCCGGCGCGCGATAGTGTGCGCCGGTCATCTCGGCGAAATGATACGCGACAAATTCGGCGGCGGCGCCGGGTGGGGGATCGAACTGGAATACAGCTTCGACGGCCCGGAATTGCTCGGCGCGGGCGGTGCGCTCAGGAAGGCTTTGCCGCTCCTGGGGCCGGCGTTCTACGTCCTTTACGGCGATTCGTATCTCCGGGCGGATTACCGCCAGGCGGCAGCCGCCTTTTTCGCTTTGGGAAAGCCGGCGCTCATGACCGTATGCGCAAATGACGGGATATGGGACAGCAACGTCCGGTTCGCCGGCGGCTGCATCGAAGTCTACGACAAGAGCAACCGCACGGCGGAGATGCGGCATATCGATTACGGGTTGAGCTGCCTTACGCCGGAAGCCTTCGACGGGCTTTCCGGGAACGGGCCGCACGCTCTCGAGGACGTCTTCCGCGAGCTTGCCGCATCGAAAAAACTCGCCGGGTTTGAAGTGAGCGAACGTTTCTACGAGATTGGCTCGCCGCGCGGGCTGGAGGAACTGGAGGCGCTGCTGAAAGGCAAGTCATAAAGACCTACGAACAGAAGAAATCCACCGACTCGCCCTGGACGCTCGGACAACGGGTGAAGATGCTGGCGTGGGACTTCGCGTGGGCCGTCTTTTGCGGCTGGACGCCCAAACCGTTCTCTCCGTGGCGGCTCCTTTGGCTGAAGCTTTTTGGCGCGAAGGTCGAGGGCCGGCCTTTCGTCCACCAAAGGGCCAGGATTCAGATTCCCTGGAACCTCACCCTGCGCGATGGCGCCTGTCTTGGTGACCGCGCGAACTGTTACACTTTGGGCGCGATTGAAATCGGCGCCGGGGCGGTTATCGCCCAGGAAGCCTATCTTTGCACCGGCACGCACGACTTCCGCAACCCGGCGATTCCGCTCATGACGGCGAGGATCACCATCGGCGAAGGCGCGTTCATCGGCGCGCGGGCGTTCATCCTGCCCGGCGTCAGCGTGGGGAGCCGCGCCGTGGTTGGAGCGTGCGCCGTTGTCACCAGGGACGTGCCGTCCGGGGCGATTGTGGCGGGCAATCCCGCCTCCGTGCGAACACCCCCGGCCGCCGAAAAAGGTTGAATATATCCTGAATCGTTAGCACGTTGAATTATCGCGCCCAGCGGTCAAGTTTAGGTTTAATGAGAAACGCCGGGGAATCATTCCTTACATCAGAGGCTGCCGCGTCACCGGCGGAACGCGCGCTGGTTCCCGTTTCCGTCCTCATGCCGATTAAAAATGAGGCCGCAAATCTGCCGCGCGTCCTCAGTTCCGTCGCGTGGGCGGATGAGATATTTGTCGTCGATTCGGGCAGCACGGACGATTCCGGGGACGTGGCCCGCTCTTTCAACGCCCAGGTCGTGCAGTTCAAGATGCAGGGAACCTGGCCAAAAAAGAAGAACTGGGCCCTTCAGAATCTCCCGTTTAAACACGAGTGGGTATTCATCATCGACGCGGATGAAGTCCTCCCGCCCGCGGCCGAGGAGGAATTCCGCGAGATCGTGACCCGCGATGCCGGCGACATAGCGGGCTACCTCATCAACCGGCGATTCATGTTCATGGGCGTCTGGCTCAAACACGCTTATTACCCGAACTGGAATCTGCGCCTTTTCAAGCACAGCCTCGGGCGTTACGAGAAGCTGACCGACTCCGCCACCGGCAGCGGCGACAACGAAGTCCACGAGCACGTCATCGTGAACGGCAAGACCGGCCGGCTCCGGTGCGAGATGGATCACTTCGCCTTCCCCTCCATCGAGGTGTTCGTCGAAAAGCATAACCGCTATTCGAACTGGGAGGCGTGCGTGGCGATGGACCGCTACGCGGCGGGCGCCGAAGACGTGTCGAGGTGGATGAACCGCCTGGAGGTCGCGTGCAAAAATCCCTTTTCCCTGCGGGTCAGGATGGGCATACGCCGCCAGTTGAAGAATTGGTCGGTGGCGCTTCCCTGCCGGCCGTTCCTGCGGTTCCTGTACGTCTACCTGTGGCAGCGCGGGTTCCTGGACGGCGTGCCGGGCTTCTACTTCGCGCGCCTCCACGGCTTTTACGAGTTTCTTTGTGTTGCGAAAACGGTGGAATTAAAACGGAGGTTCCGGGCGAGGCCAGACGCATGAGAGAATTGTTCTAGCATAGGGAAATAGATGCCCCCCACTGCTTCCTTCGACATTGTCCACGAGCCGCGCGCGCGCGCGGCCGTCCTTCCGGCGGGCGGAAAGCCTTTCCACGCCGGCGGCGAAGACAAGCCCGCCATGCGCATCATCGTATGGGGAATAAACTACGCTCCCGAGGTGACCGGCATAGCGCCGTGCAACGTCCGGCTTTGCGAAGGCCTGGCCGCCCGCGGCCACTCGGTGGAAATGGTCACGAGCTTCGCCTACTACCCTGCATGGAAGAAACGGCGGAAGGATAAGTATTGGCTTTTCCGGACCGACAAGCTTAACGGCATCCCCGTCCACCGGTGCTGGCAGTACGTCCCGTGGCGGGTCACAGCCGTCAGGAGGATCCTGCACGAAGCGAGCTTCGTGCTCACCTCCTTCCTGAAGGTCGGCGGCATGGAGGCGCCGGATGTCTACATCGTCGTCTCGCCCCCGCTGCTTTTGGGCGTGGCGGCATGGGTCGCAAGTTACCTGAAGTACGCCCCCTTTGTCTTCCATGTCCAGGACTTGCAGCCCGACGCCGCGCTCGGCCTCGGAATGCTCCGGCCGAACGCCTTCACCCGCCTGCTGTATTTGCTGGAGACCATCGCCTACTGCAAGTCGGCCCTTCTTTCGGGCATCACGCCCGGCATGCTCGACCGCTTCCGGCAGAAGGGCCAACCCTCCGATAAGCTCGTCTATTTCCCGAATTCCGTGGACGCTGTTGATCCCGCCGCGCTGCCCGCCCCCGGCGCCTTCCGGCGCAAACACGGCATAGCCCCCGGCGAATTTCTGGCGGTCTATTCCGGGAATCTCGGGTTCAAGCAAGGCATCGAGATTCTCATCGAAGCAGCCGGGCTTGTCACCCGCGGCAACGTCAGGATGGTCATTTGCGGCGGCGGCTCCCGGCTCGCCAGCCTCGAAGCGACGATAACCGCGAGCAATCTCGGAACGCGGATACTGCTCCTTCCCCTCCAGGAGACGGAGGCCTATCACGAGATGCTTGTGGACGCCGATGTCTGTCTCATCACCCAGCAGCGCGGCTCGGGACGCTCCTTTTTCCCCAGCAAGCTTCTTACCGCGCTCGCCTTTGGGAAACCGGTCGTGACCGTCTCCGAGGAGGACAGCGAACTCTACCGCGCGCACCGGGAGGGAGGGTTCGGCCCAAACGTCCTCCCCGGGCAACCCCGCGAACTGGCCGGGACCCTGGAAAAACTCGCCGGCGCGCCCGCGCTCCTGGAGCCGTACCGCCGGGCGTCGCTGGAATTCGGAAAGCGGTTTGACACGGACAAGGTGCTCGATGGGTTCGAGGAATCGCTGCGAAGCATTCTGCACGAGGGCTAGCCCCTGATAAAACATACATCCTGGAACCGGGTTCTCTCTGGACATTCGGCTTCCGGTGAGTTATTTTGACGCCTCCCGAATGGCGGCCATGGAATGAGATGATTTTTTTATGAAATTCGCGCCGGCTGACCACTTGCGGAAGCTTGGATGAGACACTATTTACGATTGCTTGCGGCTGCGGCGGTCTTCTTCTGCGGCCATTGCCTGGCGGTGCAGACTGTCCTGCTCACCGCCAAGGCGATCACGGGGAGCGTCGCGATGGAGTTGCCCGGTTCCACGGACTTTTCCCCCATCTCCCCGGGGACGAAGTTCCCTGTCGGCGCAACCATCCGCACGGACCGGGCGAGCGACGCCCTGATTTCCATTCTGCCCGGCTTTTGCGTCAAGATCAGCGGGAATTCCCTCGTCACCTTTACGAGCGTCAGTTATGACGAGGATACTTCGCCGCCCCGGCGCTCCGTGCTGATCGATCTCCACTCGGGCAGGCTGGTGGCGATCGTCGAGCGCTATTTCCCGGGCCGGACGAGCTTCTTCGTCCAAACCGGCGAACTCGGGGGAAACCTGGACGCCAAGGATAAAAGCGTCGCCCTCGGCGGCGCCTGGGGGCCGGATTCGTGCGGAGCGGTCTCGGTGACATCGGACTCGGGTTTCACCCGGGTCGACCAGGTGGTCGGGACCGGTTCCTGGACGCAGGCGGATGGCACGAGTTCGCAAATACCCGTGGGAGACGTCCTCACGGACAGCAACGGGAATGTCTCAAGCCCAAGTCCGATCACGGGCGACGCCGCCGCGCGGGAAGACCAGGCGTATACCCTCGCCTCGCTCCGGGACGCCATTGCGGACGGGCTTATCGACCCGAACGGATGCCCCGGCTTCGGCGGCCCTCCCCCTCCGATTTTTTATGACAACCTGCTTGGTCTCCCCTTGAACCCCGCGAACGCCGCCGCCGCCACGAGCACGTCCACGAAGACGAAAGCCCAAAGCACACCCACACCCGCACCCACGCCGACGCCCACCCCGCCCCCGGTCATTTCTCCTTCCAGCCTGTTTGAGCGGCTTTCGGAGTGAATGGAAGAAACCACGGGATGATATCGCGCCGTCCATGGGTGTTCGCGGCTTTCGTCCTGGCCTGCACGCTGGCCGCATCCGGGCAGGATGCGCCGGCGCCTGCGTCATCCTCCGCGGCGGACGCCGCCCTGCCTCAGGACGCGGAGCCGCCGCCGCTGCCGCAGGATGACGCCAATCTGCCCGCGGCCACTTACACCCCGGCGGAGACGCCCCCCCAGAATTTGTACCGCGCCAGCATCAAGCCGTCGGATGACTCCAGCCCCGGCACGCCGCCCCCCGCGCCGCTGCCGATCACGCCTTCGGCCAGGGACTATATTTCTCCTTTCCAAATGGTAAGGACGGGGAGCGTCGCCGAGAGCATCCTGCTCGGCAACGGCATCCACGGCGGGGTTGGCGCAGGCGTCACCTACGATGATAACGTCTTCCTCGGCAACGGGCGCAATACCCCCAGAGTGGGCGTTGTCTCCTACTCCATCAACCCGTTCCTTACCATCAAACGCGGGGGTGAGGACGCCTTCGGGCAAGGTTCGCTCAACAGCGTCGCCCTCACGTATAATGGCGGTCTTTCTTTCTATCAGGCGAGACACATCTCGCCCGAATACAGTTCCGATCTCAACCTGAACGCCCAGGTGATTCTCAATAAGGTCAACCTCGGCTTCTCCGAAGTCACCAACGTCTTTTCAGACGCGCTCCTCGGCACGTCCACCCGGACGCAGTACCGGTTTTTCACCACCGACCTCTCGGCGCGGATCCCTTGGACCGACAAGACGGTTTCGAATCATAATCTCACCTTCTCCGTCGCCGATTACCAGACGGGGTACAGTTCCTACGACCTCTCCAGCCGGAACTCGGTGAGCCACCCGGTGACGGAAAAGCTCCAGGCCGGCGCGGGATTCACCGCGGGTTTAAATTTAATCCAGGACACCCCCGCGCAGCCGTACCAGCAGGCCTTTCTTCTCGCGGACTACACCAACCTGCGGAAGCTCCACGCGGAACTGACCATCGGCGGCCAGCTTACGGAACTTGTAGGGGGGCGCAACTTCGGACTCGTCTACTCGGGCCAGGTGTCGGACAACCCATTTGACGGCACCACCGTCCAGTTGCACGTTTACCGGAACACCAACAGCTCCTCCGACGTTTTCCCAGCCGGACTGAATAACCCGGTAAGGGGGCGCTTCAACGCCGATTACACCTCGACGGGCGTGGAATTGCAGGTGACCCAGCGGCTCGTTTCCCGGCTCACCCTCACGGGGGTCACAGGGTTCGACAATTCGGAATACTTCAGCGCCACCACCGGGTCGTCCTTGAACCAGCACTTCGATTATTTTTACCTGGGCGTGTCGCTCAGCCTGCCCGTAACCCGTTACGGCTCCGTCCGGGCCGGGTACAATTACCGCCAGAACACCGGCAGGACGCTCTCAAATACTTTCCCGCCGAGTGAGTTTAATTTCGATGACAACAGTTTTTCTGCTAGCTTACAGGTACAGTTTTAGCTGACCACCCTCGGCGGAGGACTGTCCCTTTCTAGAATGAAAACGTTCCACGTTTACGGACTCGCGATCTTCCTCGCCGCCTTTTTGGGCCCGCGCGCTCTTCCCGGGCAGGAAGCGCCCGCCTTTCCGGGGCTGCCGAACATGCCCGCCCTGCCGGGCGGGCCGTCGGAACCCGCCAGCGGTACGGCCCAGTCGGTCGTCAGTCATCTGGATCTCGATAATTACAAGCTCGCCCCGGGGGATTCCGTCACCATCCTCGTTTACCAGGAGGATGACATGACCACCCACGGCCACATTACCAAGGATGGAACCGTGACCATCCCCCTCATAAACCAGATCAAGATATCCGGATTCACCACCAAGGAGGCCGGGGATCGCATCCGGGACGAATTAGTTAAGAGACAATTTTACGTCTCGCCGCGGGTTACCGTGGTCTTGGACGCCGCTTCCCAGAAATCGTTCATCATTCTGGGGCAGATTTCCAAGCCCGGCACATACGCCTTTTCCTCCCAGGAGAGCATCAATTTGGTGCAGGCCATCGCGCTGGCCGGCGGCCTTACGCGGATCGCCAATCCGCACGATGTGACGGTCGTCCGGCGCGAGGGCGGCGCGCAGCAGAATTTCCACGTTGACGCCAAGAAGATGACGCTCCACAGCGAGGTGGCCCCGTTCGAGATAAAAAGCGGGGATGTCATCACCATAGGAGAGACCTTTTTCTAAGCATATGCCCGCCAACGAAACGGACGATCTCCAGATATCCGGGGACACCCAGGAACTGCTGAGCTACAAAGACCTGGCTCACGCGGTGCTGGAGAAGCTGTGGCTGGTCATCCTTTGCGTCGTCGTCGCCATGTTCCTGGGCGGCGCCTACATCAAGCGGACGCCCCCCACTTTCCGTTCCATCGCCACCCTCCAGGTCGAGCCGCAGGACCTGAACGTCATGGCCGTCCAGCAGGCGCAGCCGATGGATTATTACAACCAGGAACTGCGCAACACCTTTGTCGAAAACATACGCAGCCAGAGCTTCCTCATCCACGTCGCAAAGGCGGGCGACCTCGCCAACGACCCGAACTTCCTGCCCCCCGCCAAGGACGGCCACAAGCGTTCCGACGAAGAGATCGCGGGTTACCTCACCGGGATGGTCACGGCTTCCATCCGGCAGAATACGCGGTTGATCGACATCTCCGTCGAGCACACCAACCCCGCCACCGCGCAAAAGATAGCCGATCTCGTCGCCAACGAATTCATAGTCCAGAACATTGAACGGGGCACTTCGGCCACAAAGACGGCACAGATGATCCTCCTGGCGCAAGTGAACGAACAGAAGGACAAAGTCACCAGGGCCGAGCAGGAGATACAGAAATACCGCGAGACGCACGCCACGGTCGCGCTGGATGACGGCCAGAACATCATCCTGGAGAAACTGAAGGACCTCAACGGCCGCGTCACCGCGCTCCGCAGCAACAAGATCATGATCGACGCCGACCTTGTCCAGATGGACAAGCTCAGGAACAACCCGGATGCGCTTCTGCTGCTGCCGAGCGTGGCCAACTACGCGTCCATCCTGGCGATCAAACACCAGATCACGCTCGCGGAGTCCGACCTCGCCACCATGCGCCTGCGCTATGGCGAGCGGCATCCCAAGATGATCCAGGCCCGCAGCCGCATCGCCGACTACAACAAATCGATCCGCGACATCGCGCTCCGGATGCCGGAACTCCTCAAGTCCGAGGACGAGAAAATCAGCAGCGAACTGGTAAAAATGGAGTCGGCGTTGACGACGCAGGAAAGCGCCGAGCTTTCCCTGGACAGCCTCCAGATTCCCTACTCCTCGCTCAAACGCCAGCTTCAAACCGACCAGGTTCTGTACGAGGCGCTGCTGAAGCGCGTTTCCGACGCCGGCCTGGAAGCCGGTCTTCAGAAAGACGAGGCCCGCATCAACGCCGTCCACGTCTCGCAGGAGGCGAACCTGCCCGGCGGCCCCTTCAAGCCGAACGTGCAGAAAATTCTCATCATCTCGTTCTTCACGGGGATCACCGTCGCGCTGGGGCTGGTCTATCTCCTGCACCTGGCAGACACCTCCCTCAAGACCATCGACCAGGTGGAGAAAGTCACCGGACTCGCAGTCCTCGGAGGCATTCCCATGGTCAAGACCAAGAAGAAAAAGCGCATGGTGGTCACCGAGGCGTTTCTTGACGAGAACTCCTCCGTAGCCGAATCCTTTCGCTCGTTGCGGGCGGCGCTCTCGCTCATCATGGCCCGGCCCGGGGATAGCACCGGCGTTTCCATGCTCTGCACCAGCGCCTCGCCGGGCGAGGGGAAGACCTTCTGCTGCACCAACTTCGCCGCCGTCCTTGCCAGGCAGGGCCTCAAGACCCTGCTCGTCGATGCCGACCTTCGCCGCCCCATCCTCCACGATGTCCTCCTGAAGCTGAAGCAATCCCCGCCCGGCTTTTCGGAATTCCTCGAAGGCAAGATGCATCCGTTCGACCTCATCCAGCCGACCGGCATCCCTGGCCTGAACGTCCTGCCCGCGGGAACCGTGCTCGACCGCCCGGCGGAGTTGCTCGCCAACGGAGGCGAGCTTCTCACATATTTCGAGGAAGAGATGCGGAAATATTTCGACTGGGTCATCTATGACACCGCGCCCATCAACATCCTGGCGGACACGTCGCTCCTCATCCCGTACGTGCGCTCGACGGTCATCGTCATCCAGGCGTGCCGGACGCCGCGCGGCGCGGTTGTCCGCGCGCTGGAAGCCATCCAGCGGGCCGGGGGCGACATCGCGGGCGCGGCGTTCAACAAGGTGCCGCCCAGCCCCACGGGCTACTACTATTACGGCTACCGGTACTATCACCAGAAATACGGAAACCGCGCCTACTCGCGTTCCTCCCACGGCAACGGCAACGGCGAGAGCGAGCTTTCCGCAACCACGTCGTCCAACGGGTCGAGGAAGGAAAACAGGAACCGCAAGACGGAGGAAGGGTGAACTCCGCGCCGTCCGAATACAGATTACACATCCGCCCGAACAGCGGCTGGCTGCATGTGGACCTTCGCGCCCTGGGAATACCGCGACCTGCTTTTCATCATGGTCCGGCGCGACTTCGTCGCCAAATACAAGCAGACCCTCCTCGGGCCCGCGTGGTTCATCCTGCAACCGCTGCTCACGACCCTCGTATTCACGCTCATTTTCGGCGGCGTCGCGCGCATCCCCATAGGCATCACCCCGCATGCGCTCTTCTACCTGTGCGGATTGCTCGGCTGGAATTATTTCTCCCAGAACTTCGCGGCGACCTCCTCCGTCCTGGCGGGCAACGCGCATCTCTTCGGCAAGGTTTACTTTCCCCGGCTCACGCCCCCCCTGGCGGCGATCATTTCCAACCTCTTCACCGTCGTCGTTCAGATCGCCACGATCCTCGCGTTCTACGTCTTCTACAAGTACTTCACAGTCGCCGGGAAATACTTCGGCATGCAATGGCAGATCGTCTTTCTTCCGCTGGTCATTCTCCAAGTCGCCGTGCTCAGCCTCGGCGTCGGCCTCTGGATGTCGGCGCTCACCGTCACGTATCGCGATTTCAGCCACCTTTCCGCCTTTCTGATGCAGCTCTGGATGTACTCCACGCCTGTGATTTACCCCTTCGCCCAGATCCCCGTCCGCTGGCGCTGGGTCAGCCTGCTGAATCCCATGACAATGCCGGTTGAAAGCGTCAAATACGTCTTTCTGGGCATCGGCGTCGTCGAAGCCCGCTACATCGCGCTGTCCGCCGGCATCGCGCTCGCGATATTCGTGAGCGGCCTCATGGTCTTCCAGCACGTCGAGCGGACGTTTATCGACACCGTGTAGTTCCGGTATGCCAGAGCCGATCATCGAAGTTCGCAACCTCTCGAAGAGGTATCGTCTGGGCGACTTTGGCCGCCACACCTTCCGCGAGCAATTGGACCGCTGGTGGAATCGCCTCTTGAAAAAGAACGCCGGCGCCCCGCTTTCCAACGGGCGCTTTTCCTTCAACGGCGCGGGCGCGAAAGATTTCTGGGCCTTGCGCGACGTCTCGTTTTCCATCGAGCGGGGCGAGGTCGTCGGTGTCATAGGCCGCAACGGCGCCGGGAAATCGACGCTTCTGAAAATTCTTTCGCGCATCACGGAGCCGACTTCGGGCGACGCGCTCATCCGTGGGAGGATCGCCTCGCTGCTGGAGGTCGGCACCGGCTTCCACCCCGAACTCACCGGGCGCGAGAACGTCTACCTCAACGGCGCCATCCTCGGCATGAAGAGGCGCGAAATCCAGGGCAAGTTCGACGAGATCGTGGACTTCGCCGAAATGGCGGACTTCATCGACACCCCGGTCAAGCGGTACAGCAGCGGCATGTACGTAAAGCTCGCCTTCGCGGTGGCGGCGTATCTTGACCCGGAGATTCTCATCGTGGACGAAGTCCTCTCCGTGGGCGACGCCCAGTTTCAAAAAAAATGCCTCGGCAAGATGAACTCCATCGCGCGGGAAGGCCGCACCATCCTCTTCGTCTCCCATAACATGGGGATGATAACCTCCCTGTGCAGCCGCGGGATTCTCCTCGAATCCGGCCGCCTCATCCTGAATGCGCCGGCCAATGAAGCGGTGATGGGTTACTACACGCGGGGACACCTCTCGCCGGCGTCGGTCGATTTCGCGAGGATGGGCGTCCGCGTGGGAGACGACTACGCCCAGCTTCTGGAGTGCTACATCAAAAACCCCGACGGCGAAGTGACGCCCAACCACGACATCAACAACGCCGTCATCATCGGCCTGCGTTACAGGATACTCCGGCAGAAGCGATTCGACCGCGCCTTCCCCTATGCGCAGATCAACCTTCACGCCTCCGGCGGCGCGCTGATTTTTCAGTCGATGGCGCCCACGGGGGGGATGGAGGATTGCCCGCCGGGGGACTACGTGGCGGAATGCGAGATCCCGCGCAACTTTTTGAATAACGAGATGTATTACATCAGCGTGGCGATGGCGACGTGCGATTCCGGCGTCAATGTGCACTTTCACGAGATCAACGCCCTCTGCTTTCAAGTGACGGAACGGCTGGAAGCATCCCTTTATGCAAGGCGGAACGGCTTCAGCGGCCCCATTGCCGGCGCCATCCGGCCCGACCTGAAATGGCGTGTGGAAAAGACGGAGACCAGCCGTTTGAATAATCCTCGCGAAAGCGCCGGATTGCTGGCCTGACCTGCCATGGCGGAGACCCTCGGTTCGCTGTGCGACAAGTTGACGATCGTCAAGCTCAAGCAGTGGCACACCGCCGAACCCGGGCGGCTGGAAAGTCTGGCGGGTCAAGAGCGCCAGCTTAGCGGCGAGATCGACCAATTCGTTTCCGACGCCGCTTCCGGGCGGCTCCCCGCCGAGCGGCTCACCTTCGCCGCCAACAAGGTTTACAAGGAGGAAGGGAACGCCGTTCCCGCGGTCGGTGGCGACATCGGAACCGTATTCGCGCATCTCGCCGAAGTGAACTGCAAGCTGTGGCACGAAGTGGAAAAGGGCTACGAAATCGACAAGGTCCCCGTCGGGGAAAGGGATGGCCTTATCAAACAGCTTGCCGTATTGAACCTGGAACGAAACAAATGCATCGACTCAATTGACCGGCAGTTCCGGCATTTGATCGCGGGGCGCTGAGGTCTTCCCGTCCCCGGCCGCATGAAACCCCAGACCATTCTATTCGTATCGCACCCGCAAGAACAATGCGGCGTGCATCAATTTGGCCTCTCCGTCGCGCGGGCGCTGGAAGGGTCGCGGAAATACAGGTTCCAGTATCTCGAATGCGCTGGCGGGGACGACTTGCTTGCCGGGGTGAAGAGGTCGGAGCCCGCGGCGATCATATACAACTACTACAACTGCACGCTCCCGTGGCTCGACCCGGAGCTTACCCGGCGCAGGTTGCGCATGCCGCAGGCGGGGATTTTTCATGAGGTCACCCAGGCGCTGGCGGACCAGGCAGGCAACGAATTGTTCGATTTCCACATCGCCGCGGATCCGACGCTTCTGCTCATTAACCCGCGCGTCTTTAAAACCGGCCGGCTGCTGCCGGAGTATGCAGGCAAAGCGGTGACGCCGGAAATTACCACGATCGGGACCTTCGGTTTCGGAACCCCTGGAAAAGGCTTCGATAAAATCGTCCTCCAGACTCAGCGGGAATATGATCGCGCCATCATCCGTATGCATCTTCCCATCGCCACTTTTGGAGATGCCGAGGGTTCGGGCGTCAACGCCGTGGTTCAGCGATGCCGCGAGCTAATCACCAAACCCGGGTTGGAATTGCAAGTAAGCCATCAGTTCCTGGCGCGTCATGAACTGCTGGACTTCCTGGCCGGCAATACGCTCAACGCGTTTTTGTATGACGACATCGGGAGCAGGGGCATCTCCAGCGTCATCGATCACGCCCTGGCGGTGCGGCGGCCAATCGCGGTCAGCCGCTCCAGCATGTTCCGGCACGTCCTGGGGGCGAGGCCATCGATCTGTGTGGAGGATTCGAGCTTTCATCAGATCATAGCCAACGGAACGGAGCCGTTGCGTCCGTACTGGGAGGAGTGGACGGAGGCGAATCTGGTTTGGGACTACGAGCGCATCATTTCCAACATCCTGGCCCGTCCGCTTCCGCCCCGGCCGAAGCGGCAGGAAGCAAGTTTGCTGCGGAGGATAGCCCGGAAGGTGAAGAGGCGTTTAGGAATTCCCGCCACGGCGCCGTTGCCAGCCGCTGCCGGAGACAAGCGAATGGGCCTGGAAAATCCTCTTCCGGTTGAAGTCGCATCCCCGCCGCCCCGAATAAATTACTCGTACGAAACCCTGCCGGAATACCGCCCTCTCAACCGGATATTGGACGACAAGGCGAGGGAACAGTATCAACCCGCGATCGACGCGCTTTTTCAACTGACGCCCCGGTTGATGGAGCGCAAGATTCCGCGCGCGAATATCCAGCAGGCGTTTGTTTTCGACACGGTGCTCAAGTTCGCGGCGGCGCGGCCCGCGTCCGGGATTCTTTGCGTTGGAGGCTTCGAGGATACCGCCGCCGCAGGCCTTAAAGCGATGGGCGTTTGGTTTGAAGACATCGACCCGGCTTTCAACTACGACCTCCATACGTTCCTCACAAAGCCTTCCACAGTCAAAGGCGGTTACGACATCGTATTTTCCACATCGGTCCTCGAGCACGTTGAGGATGATGAACGTTTCGTGCGGGACATCGCATCTTTGCTCGCTCCAGGGGGCCTCGCCATCCTCACGTGCGACTACAACGACAGCTACCGCCCGGGAAAGCCCATCCCTCCCGAGGATTTTCGGTTCTACACGCAGTCCGATTTCAGGAAGAGGCTCCTGCCTGCCGCGCCGGATTGTTCCCTGGTGGACGAGCCGCGGTGGGAATGTCCGAACCCGGATTTCAGCTACGCGGGTTGCGCCTACACTTTCGCAACCCTCGTCTTTCGCAAGAATTGAGCGCGCCGCCCAACGCACTGATTTTTGGCGCCAGCGGCCAGGACGCCCACTACCTGCGCACCCTGCTCGAAGGCCGCGGCGTCCGGGTGGACGCGGTTTCGCGCTCTTCCGGCCCATGGCTCGCCGGGGATGTGTCCCAATGGGAAACCGTCGCCGCGCTCGTGAAGGAGCATCAACCGGCGTTCATCATCCACCTTGCGGCGAACTCCACCACGCGGCACGACGCCCTCTTCGAGAACCACGCGACCATTTCCGGCGGCGCCCTCAATGTGTGCGAGGCCGCCCGGCTCCATGCTCCGGACGCCAGGGTTTTCCTCGCCGGGAGCGGCCTTCAGTTCCGCAACGCGGGCAAACCCATTTCCGAACGGGATGAATTCCACGCCGGCAGCCCGTATGCGGCGGCCCGCATTCATTCGGTCTATGCGGCGCGCTATTATCGCGGCCTCGGGCTTCGAGTCTATATCGGTTACCTCTTTCACCATGAGAGCCCGCTCCGCAAACCGCACCACGTCGCCAAGATGATCGCGCTGGCCGCCGCCGGGCGGAAAACCCTGGAGATCGGAGACGTCTCGGTGGAAAAGGAGTGGGCGTTCGCGGGCGATATAGCCGAAGGAATTCTGACGCTCATCTCCCAGGACGCGGTTTTTGAAGCATGCATCGGCTCGGGCGTCGCCTATTCGATACAGGACTGGATCGAAGCGTGCTTTGCCGTCATCGGGAAAGACTGGCGCGGGTACGTCCGGCAGCGCGAAGGGTTCAAGCCCGAATACGCGCGCCTTGTCTCCGACCCGTCCCTAATGCATTCGCTCGGGTGGCGGGCGAAAACCGGCCTGCGCGAACTGGCGGAAATGATGGTGGGATAAACAGGAGTGCAACACAGAATCCTTCTCGGACAGCTTGGGAGTTATGGCGACTGCCTGTTCGCGACAACCATCGCGCGCCAGATCAAGGCGGACTATCCCGGCTGCCATCTCACGTGGGCCGTCGCCGCGAAGTACCGGTCCATCCTGGATTGCAATCCCGACGTCGACGAGGTGTGGGAACTGCCGCTGGCGACGCAACAAGGCCCGTATCAAGGCTGGGAAGAATTCCAGGCCGAGGCGCTCCGACGCAAAGCGCGGGGCGAATACAGCGAAGTATTCCTGACGCAGCTTAACCCCGCCAACATGCACCATTTCGACGGGACGATTCGCTCGTCGATCTTCCGCGGCTACCCCCGCAAGATCACGGTTCCGCTGGCTCCGGTTCTCCGGCTCCGGCACGGGGAAGTCGAGAACGTCCGGCGATTCGCCGAGGAAAACCGTTTGCCGGACGCCGAGGACGTCGTACTCTTCGAGTGCGCGCCCAAGAGCCGCCAGTCCTTCGTCAGCGCGGAAATGGCGCTCGGGATCGCCCGCGGAGTCGTCTCCTCGCTGCCGGAGACCCGCTTCGTCCTTTCCTCGGACGGGCCGTTGCATTCCGGCGATCCCAGGATCGTGGATGGAAGCGCGCTCACCTTCCGGGAAAACGCCGAACTCACGAAGTATTGTTCGCTCCTCGTGGGTTGCTCCAGCGGCATCTCGTGGCTCGCGACATCCGGCTGGGCCAAGCCCCTGCCGATGATCCAGGTGCTGACGGCCGACGCGGAGATTCCCAATTCGTTCGCGCTGGACTTCGCGCGGCATCATCTTCCCGCGGAGAATCTTATCGAGATGGGGGACTGCCCGGCGTCCGAAGTCCGTTCGTGCATCGAGTCCGTTCTCACGCGAGGCCCGCGGGCCGCCAAACCGCGATTTCACCGTCCGATTCCCGCCAGTTTCGGCTGGTTTTCAACTATTTATGACGGGTTGTTGACGCGCCGCGAATATGGAAAGGCGCTCCGGTTCGTGAAGACGAATGCGGGGCGTTACGGGTTCGACCCTGAGCTTGTTCGCCGCGCGCTTCGTCCTCTTCCCTCCACCCTAAGGAAAGCGCTCTTCGACCGGCTGCACCGCCTTCGCGTCGCGCTTCACCTGCCCAGGGTGCTGCATCGCCGGTGACAATAGGTGGCCGCGATATCCATTCTTCTGCCGAACCTGAACAACCGCCCGTTCATCAACGAGCGTCTTGAGACGATCCTTGAACAGACGTTCCCCGACTGGGAACTCCTCGTGGCGGACGGCTATTCGGAGGACGGCTCCTGGGAAATCATACGGGACTTCGCCGCGCGCGAACCGCGGATGCGCATCCGGCAGGCGCCGCGCGAAGGGATATACGCCGCACTGAACCTGCTGGCCGCGGACGCGCGCGGCGAGTGCGTCTATATCGCCATGGGCGACGACACCATGGCGCCGCGATGCCTTGAAAAAATGCTGGCGGCGCTCGAGCGGAATCAGGACTGCGACATCTGCCACTGCAACCTCCTTTTTATCGACGAGCGGGGCGAGCCGGTCACTTCGGAGCCGGTTTATGAGAAACAGGGGGTGTCGCTCTACTTTGGCGATCTCCTTCAAAAACCCCACCGAAGAATCGCCCCGCACGACGCCGCCCTCTACTGCATGGTGGGCAGTGTCTATATATCGTTTACGCAACTGCTGCTGCGGCGCGACCTGTTGCGGCGCGCGGGGCCGTTTCCGACGCGATGGAAGCAGCGGGGCGACTTTGCATGGAACATGCGCGCCGCCGCTCTCGCGAACACCGTCCACGTCCCGGAAGCGCTCGCCACATGGAGGATTCATCCGCAAAGCGCCAGTGTTCAAGGCTGGGACGAAGTGGATCTCTACCGTTCGTTGGCGCGGATGGTTCGCGCCAACATCCCTTTCCTGAAGAAAGCCGCGCCGGAAGTCTTTGGGCGCATTCCTTCCCGGGAGCTCGAATATGTTTACCGGGTGAAGCATCACAACAAACATCTGCGCTACATGGGCGCCGGGAGCAAACTGGCGAAAGCGGCGGCCGCCTTCAGGCTGGCGGCGCTTGCGCCCCGCGTCTTGTGGGGCGCGGCCCGGGGCGCCAACGGGCCGTCCATTCCGCTGGATGAAATCGCATTCGCGCGGCGCGCGATGAAAAAATGGCGGCTGGAGGGAAACATCGAAATGACAGGGGCCGTCCCCTGAAAATCCTGTATGATATCTCCGTCCTCGGGTTGGGGCATTCCGATCCCTCATGGCGGACGGGCATCTTCCGCGTGGTGGAACGGCTTGCCTTCTCCCTGCTGAAAGCCGGGGAGTGCGACCTGCGTTTTTGCGCGGGGGAATCCTTTGAACTCCTGCTTCATTCAGCCGACTATCTCGAAACGGCTCCGGAGCTTTCTGGCCGGCGCGTCGCCGCGCCCTTTGGAACCCGCCTGCGGGCGCCGGTCCATCGGGCGCTCCAGCGTTCTCACCGCGCGGTTTCGGCGCCGGGCGGCGGCAAACGTTATCCGCTCAGGATCGCCCGCAAAGCGCTTTACCATGCGGACAACCTGCTCGGACCGTTCACCCGGCGGACGATCCCGGAGCATCTCCTCGCGCAAGCGGATATCTACCACTCCCCGTTCTTCCCGTTTCCCGCCGGAGTCGCCGGAGTCGCCGGGAGGCGCAAGCTTAGGCGCTTCATCACCGTTTACGATCTCATCCCCATCCTTGAACCGGATTTGTTCATCCCGGGGGCGGAAGAGTATCTCAAACGGCTGATCGCCGGCATAGCGCCCGAAGATTTTGTTCTCTGCATCTCGCAGTCCACGAAGAATGATCTCTGCTCTTTTGACAAACGCATCGCCCCGGAAAAAATGTTCGTGACCCACCTCGCCGCCGCGGAAAGTTTTTACCCGTGCGCGGATGCGGAACGGCAGGCGCGGGTTCGCGAAAAATATGGAATCCCTCCCGGGGTTTATTTTTTGGCGGCGGCTTCCAAGGCCCTTTACAAGAATATGGAGCGTCTGCTCCGCTGCTTCTCCCGGTTGGTGGAGCAGGAAAAAATAACGGACCTGAATCTGGTCCTGGTCGGCCAGCCGGAAGCGGTAACCGCCGGCCCGGCAGCCCGCGTCATCTTCACCGGATTTATCCCGGATGAGGATTTGGCCGTGTTATATAGCGGCGCGCTGGCCTACATTTACCCCTCGCTCCTGGAAGGGTTTGGCCTGCCGCCGCTGGAGGCCATGCAGTGCGGCGCGCCAGTCATAACCAGCAATGTTTCCTCGCTGCCGGAGGTCGTGGGGGATGCGGCTCTCCTCGTCTCCCCCGCCGATGAAAATGCGCTTTGCCAAGCCATGCTATCCCTGTATCGTTCGGAGGGTTTGTGCGCCGCCTTGCGCGCCAAAGGACTCGTGCAGGCGGGAAAATTCAGTTGGGAGAAATGCGCGCGGGATACGCTGGCGGGTTACCGTGCCGCGATGGGATGAATGTGGTTTACGACATATCGGCGCTCGGAAAAAGGCGCCGCGAACCGGAGTGGACGGGCGGCCTCTGCCGGTCGATAGAACGCGTCGCCATCGCCCTCAAAGCCTCCGGACAATGCGCTCTCCGATTCTGCGCCGCCGAATTCTATGACTTGCTCGTTCACTCCGAGGAATACCTGGAGACCGCCCCCGCTTTCAAGGGCTGCAGGCTGGCCGGTCCGCCCGCCGCGCGCCTTCGCCGCCCCCTTTACAAACGGCTTCGCGAACTGGAGCGGAAGGAGGCGGTGTCGCTTGAAAGGAAACTGCTCTATCGTCTGGACAAAGCCGCCGCTCTTTTCACCGGCGGCCTCATCGACAAAAGAACGCTGGCCGAGGCGCAGATATACCATTCCCCGCTCTTCCCTTTCCCTGCCCAAACCGGGAGGTTTCCGAAACTGGAGCGCTTTCTCACGATCTACGACATGCTTCCGATCCTTCGCCCGGATATATCCATCCCCGGCTCGTGCCAATGGATGAAGAACCTCATCGCGAATATCGGGCCGGAGGATAATGTGATTTGCATCTCGCATTCCACCAGGGCCGATCTCTTCGAGTACCGGGGCGACCTCGACCGGCGCCGCGTGTTCGTGACCCACTTGGGCGCGGACGAGGCTTTCCACCCGAATTCCACGGTGCAAGAGCGCAAAGAGGTATGGGGGCGCTATGGAATCCCGGAGGGCCGGCCCTACCTGCTTTGCGTCGCGACGGTGTTGCCGCACAAAAACGTCGAGCGGTTGGTGCGCTGTTTTGTAACGCTGTGCGAGCAGGAAAAAATCGGCGATCTCCTCCTCGTGCTCACCGGCCACAAAGCCCTTTGCGCCCTGCGGACCGCGCTGCGGGAAGTGGACCGCCCCGACGGATGGAGCGAACGCATTCTCGTCACCGGGCATGTGCCGGACGCCGCCCTCGCCCCGCTCTACAGCGGCGCGCTCGGCCTCGTTTTCCCCTCCATCTATGAAGGGTTCGGCCTGCCGCCGCTCGAGGCGATGCAATGCGGCGCGCCCGTCATCGCCAGCAACACTTCGTCGCTGCCGGAGGTCGTCGGGGACGCCGCCATCCAGGTTTCTCCCACGGACTCGGACGCGCTTTGCCAGGCCATGCTCTCGCTGTACCGCTCGGAGGATTTGCGCGCGGCCTTGCGCGCCAAAGGATTCGAGCAGGCGAGAAAATTCAGTTGGGAGAAATGCGCGGAGGATACGCTGGGGGCTTACCGCGCGGCGCTTTCGTTGAACTGATGACGCCGATTCGGATAGGACTCGCCGGGTGCGGCGCGATCTCGGAAACGTATTACGCGCCCGCCTTGCGCGAGCTGGAAAGGACGGGCGAAGTCCAGGTCGTGGCGCTGATGGACCCGAGCCCGGAGCGAACCGCTCTTTTCAAGGACGGCTTCCCCGGCGCATCCTTTCTGGGCGGGCTCGCGGGGATGTCCAAGGCGCGGCCCGATCTGGTCATCGTGGCGTCGCCCCCGCGCTTTCACGCGGAGCAGACCGTCGCGTTGCTGAAGGCCGGCATACCCGTCCTTTGCGAGAAACCGATGGCCAACACCGTCGCGGAGGCGGAGGAAATGGCCGCCGCAGCGCGCGATTCCGGCAAAGCGCTGGCCATCGGCCTCTTTCGCCGGTTCTTTCCCGCCTTGCGGGCTATGCGGGAGATCATCGCGCGGGGGAGCCTCGGGCCGGTGCGCAGCTTCTCCATCGCGGAGGGCGGCGTATTTGGCTGGCCCGCGCAATCCGCATCCTTTTTTCAGAAAGCGAGCAGCAAAGGAGGCGTCCTGCTGGATGCCGGGGTGCATGCGCTCGACATCGTGCAATGGTGGTTCGGCGAACCTTCGGAACTTGCCTATGCGGATGACGCGATGGGCGGCCTGGAGGCGAATTGCCGCGTCGAGATGGGATACGGCGCTTTCTCGGGGCAGGTCCAGCTCAGCAGGGACACCCAGCTTGCGAACCGCTACGTCGTCCAGTGCGAGAAGGCATGGATGGCCTGGAATCCCCTCGAGACAAACAGGTTCGAGCTTCAATTCGAAGGGACGGGGCAAGCCCTCGCGGTCATGACGCATCCTTCTCCGCCGGACAAATACCGGACGCGCTTGAAGACGCCGGACGCCGATTTCTACGGCTGTTTCATCAATCAGCTCCGCAATGCGCGGGCCGCCGTCCTGGGCGAGGAGGAGGTTTTCATCCCCGCGGAGGAGGGAATCAAGAGCCTCCGCCTCATCGAACGCTGTTACGGCGAACGGAAATTCCTGGAGATGCCCTGGCTGAGCGAGCGCGAGAACCGGCAAGCCGCCGCGCTGGCGGGAGGCGATTTATGAAGGCGGCCGTGCTGGGCGCCAATGGTTTCGTCGGCGGCAGGATGGTGGAAAAATTCCACCTGGAAAAAACCGTTGAGGTTCGCCCGGTGGTGAGAACGTATTCGGGGCTGGCCCGGCTCGCCCGGTTTGATAATCTCGACTGGAGGCTCGCCGACGCGCGGGATTGCGCCGCCCTGGCCAAAGCCATTGAGGGGTGCGACGTGGTGGTCAACTCCATCCAGGGCGAGCCGCGCGTCATCCTGGAGACCGCGGTGCAATCCTATAAAGCGGCGCAGGCCGCCGGCGTGCGGAGGCTCGTTTTTATCAGTTCCGCTGCGGTGAACGGCCTCGCGCCCGCGCCGGGAACGGACGAGGCCGCGCCGATTCGGACGGATTCGCCCTTTCCATACAGCAACGCCAAGGCGCGCGCGGAGGGCGAATTGTCGCGGTTGCGGCGCGGCGGCTCCGTGGAGTTGGTCATCCTGCGGCCCTCCATCATCTACGGGCCGAGGTCGCCGCGCTGGACGGCGGGCGTCGCCGGCGAGCTTCTCGACGGAACAGCGTGCCTGCTGGACGGCGGCAGGGGGATTTGCAACACCGTCTATGTCGACAACCTCATCGAAGCCGTCGAGCTAAGTTTCGCGGGCGCAAAAAGCGACGGGCAGGTCTTCTTCGTCTCGGATCGTGAAGAAGTCACATGGGCCGATTTGTACCGGCCAATCGCCGAGGCCCTGGGCGTGGATATGACCGCCATTCCCGGCCCAACAGGCGTCACGCCCCAGCCGCGCCCCGCTTTGAAGCACGCCCTCAAGCAGTTTCATAACTCGACCCGCCTCCAGTCGATCCTCCCGTTTTTTCCGCTGAGGTTGAAACGCGTGTTGCGGGCGGCCATGGCGACCCCGGTCAAGTGGCAGGTTCCGAATCCGTGGTTGCAGCCCGAAGCCGGGCGGCCGGTCCTCACCGAGGAAATGGCGGGACTCGAACGCTGCAAATACAAGCTCCCCATCCGGAAGGCGGAAGACCTGCTCGGGTACCGCCCCTCCGTTTCCTTCGAGGAAGGCTGCCGGCGCGCCGTCGCCTGGCTGCGGTTCGCCGGTTATCGGGCGCTTTAAAAAAATCTTGAGAGCGGTCAGGCTTCAAGTCGTCACGCGTCTTCTTCCCGTGCGGGGAGAACACGGCGGTTGCACGTATCTTTACGATGTTCTCAGCTACCTGAAGGGAAGGGGATGGGAGATCGAATGCATTTACCTCAACGAAGCTCCCGCGGGCGCCGGTTACGTTTTTGAAATTCCGCGCGCCGTGCGTGACATCGTGAAACTCCGCTGCCCGGGAAATCTGAATATCGCCGGGCGTCTCATCCGTTTTCGCGGGATCAGGAACGCATTCAGGAAGAAGGGCGCCGCGCCCGCCGCTCCCGTCGCGGCCATTGCGACGGGAAGCGACCGCATCGCATCGGAGCGGGAGACAGCCTGCGCCGCGGCGCTGGCCCGCCGCTTCAAGCCGGATGTCATTCTTGCGGACTTCACGTTTCTCGCGGGCGCGCTGCCTCCGCGCAAGGGACGGGCCGTGCGCGCGATCCTTACGCACGATGTTCTTCACGAACGGGTCGGCAGCCTCCGGCAATTCGGCGCCGGCGGGACTTGGGGCGAATGGACGGAGGAACGCGAAGGCGCCCTGCTGGCGCGCGCGGATATGGTGATCGCGATCAGCGAAGAGGAAGCCGAATCCCTTCGCCGGATGAACCCCGCCGCGAAGGTGGTGGTGGCGCCGATGTCGTGTTCCGGCGTCTCGCCCTTGCCCGCGGAAGTCCAGGTTCCGGGCCGCTGCCTTTTCGTGGGGGGCGGCGACGCGCACAATGTTCACGGCCTGAAATGGTTTCTCGCGGAGGTCTGGCCGCTCGTGCTGGCGCGGCTGCCCGCCGCTTCCCTGCATGTTTGCGGCGGTGTCGGCGCGGCGCTGGAAAGGGGCTTTCCCAATGTTTCCCTCCTGGGTCACGTCCCCGATCTCGCGTTGGAATACGCCGGCGCGGAGGCCTGTGTCGCGCCGATCCTCGCCGGAAGCGGCATCAAGATAAAGGTGGTGGAAGCCCTTTCTTATGGCCGGGCCTGCGTCACGACTCCCGAGGGTTTGCGCGGCCTGTCCTTCCTCCGCGACGGCGTCTGCCTGGCGGACGGCGCGGAGGCCTTTGGGCGGGCTGTGGGAGATGTTCTTACAAGCCCTGAAGTACGCCGGAAGCTCGAACGGGATGGACGAAGGGCCGTTTCCGAGTTTCTGTCCCCCGACGCTTGCCACAGCCCGTTCGCGCGCGCCGTCGAGGCCGCCCTCCCTGATGCACAACCTTCTTGTTCTCGGCACGGCCCGTAGCGGCACGAGCCTGGTCGCCTCCCTGTTCCGCAACGCGGGCTGTTACTGCGGGGATAATTACATCCCGCCGAGGGTTTCCAATCCGCGCGGGTTTTTTGAAGACTCGGTTATCAACTGGATCAACGACGTCATTCTCGGGCGGCTGCTATTGACGAAGCTCCTGCGGCGCCTTCCCGGGTTTGTGCGTCCGCGCGTCATCTCGGATGGGCGCGCGCTCTGGCTGGCCGCTCCGCGCTTCCTGCCGCCCGTGCCGCTTCCGGCCGGCATTCTCGAACGGATGCGCGAGAGGGCCGGCCGTTCGCCCTTTTGTTACAAGGATCCCCGGTTCACGTTTACGCTGCGTTACTGGCGGCCGTGGCTGCCGCTGGATACGCGTTTCCTCGTCGTTTTTCGCGACGCCGCTTCGACCGCCGCGAGTATGTTGCGCGAGGCGGAGGAGGGCCACTACATCCCGCCGATCAAGCTGACTTTGCGCGATGCTCATACTACCTGGCGGCGCGGTTACGCGAACATCCTCGCCGAGGCGTCGGAAGGCGGGTTTTGGTTTTTTGTGAACTTCAACTCCATCCTCGACCATTCGGCGCTGCCGGCCATGGCGGCTTTCGCCGGCGCGGAGCTGGAGACGACCATCATCGACGCCGGCTTGAGCCGCAGTTCCGCGCCGGGCGTTTCTTCCAGCCTGTATGAGGCCCTTTGCGAGAGGGCCGAGGAAGACAAGCGCCGATGGACGCGTTAAAAAAAAATGAGCCGTATCCCAGTCTCGATCATCGTCTGCACGTTCAATCGGGAAGAGACTCTCCGTGTGACGATGCGGAGCATTCTCGCGAATAAAGTCCCGGAGAATTTCGACGCGGAACTTTTGATCGTGGATAACGCCTCGACCGACGACACGAAACAGGCGGTCGCCTCGATGCAGTCGGAGAAGATCCCCGTTCGCTACGTCCATGAATCGCGGAAGGGATTGAGCAACGCACGCAACAGGGGCGTCGCGGAGGCCAAAGGAGACATCCTCCTTTTTACCGACGACGACTTGCGCCCGCCGAAGCAATGGCTGGAAGCCATGTGCGCGCCGATTGTGGAAGGGCGTTCGGACGCGGTGCTGGGAGGCGTTGAGATGGCTCCGCGCCTCGCGAGGCCGTGGATGGGCCCGGTGCATCGCGGTTACCTCGCGTGCACAGGCCCGTTTTTGGAAAGACACCGCCCGGGCAATGTTCTCATCACACCCTCGATGGCGTTGTCCCGCAAAATTTTCCAAAGGGTCCCCCGGTTCGATTCCGAGCTCGGCTGCGGCGCCCTGGGGTTCCATGAGGACGGCCTTTTCTCCTGGCAGCTCGCGCGGGCCGGCTTCACCTTCGAATGCGTGAAGGTCGTCTCCGAGCATCATTTCAGCGAGGAGCGGCTCCTGCGCTCCAGCTTTCTGGCCGCCGCCCGCCGCATGGGGCGCTCCTCGGCGTACGTCGCGTGGCATTGGAATCACAAGGAAGTCCGGCTGCCGCGCCTCCAGTCGCTGCTCGCGTCGTTCAAGCTGGCGGCCTATCGCGCGAAGCATCCCGGGGCGGACGGCGAAGGCTGCGCCGAGGCCGAAATCCGGCTGGAGCAGGACGCGGCCTTTTTCAAGCGCTACCTCGTCGAGTCGCGGCGGCCCCGCAATTACGAGCGGCGCGGACTTGCGAAGCGTGATTCGTGAGGATCTCCTTCATCACCAGCCGCGATTACAGGACGGGGACCTACTTCCGCCAGCACAATCTCGCGTGCGAACTGCTCGCGCTTGGGCACGATGTTTCCGTCCTGACGCAAGGCGGACGCCATTTCGGCGTGCGCAGACAGACGCGCGACGGAGTTCCCTACATCATCCTGCCGTCCGCGCCCGGAAACAGGCTGATTCATTTTGGAGTCAACCCCGGCAACATCGCCTGGAGGCTGCTCTCGCCGCTGTCAAAGGCCGATGTCCATCATCTCTTCCAACCCTACCCCAACGCCGCCCTGCAATGGCTCGCCCTCAAGCTCCTGAAACGAGGGCGCGCGTTCTTTTACGATTGGGACGATCTTCTCATGAACGACATGTCCGGCTTGCTGAAACCAAAGTCGCCAAAGGATTGGTGGCTGGCGAAATGGGTCGGCTGGATGGAGCGCAACCTGCCGCGCCGCTGCGACGTCCTCACCACCGTCAGCGAGGAACTCGCGGAACGCGCCCGCGCCCTGGGCGCCCGCCGCGCCGAAGTGCTGCACAACGGCTGCGCCACGTATGCGCCCATCGCGAAAGGCGAGGCGCGGGCCAGGCTCAAACTCCCCGCGGACGCCTTCTACGCCGGTTTCATGGGATGGTGCGGGCCGGAGATAGACTGGGTGCTGGAGGCCGCGCAGGAACTCGCCGGGCGCATGCCGGAACTGCGCGTCGCTTTTTCAGGGAGAGACCCGGCGGCGGTGGCCGACCTTGGCAAGTATCCCGGGTTGCGGGGGAGGATAGACTACTTCCATTTCGAGACCGCCGAGGAATGCAGGGTGCTGAACGCCGCGATCGATCTCGCCCTGATTCCTCTTGCGAATCTGGAGTTCAATCGCTTTAGGTTGCCCATGAAGTTTCACGATCACTTCGCCGGCGCCGTCCCGATCCTCTGCTGCGACGTGGGCGAAGCGGGCAGGCTCGCCAGGACGCTTCCCGGCGTCACGCTTTGCGAACCGACGAGAAGCGCGTGGTCGAAAGCCTTTGAAAAGACAGTCCTCCGCATCCGAAGCGGCGCGGGCGAACCGCGCGCGGAGATGCTCGCAGAGGCTTCGGCCTTGTCGTGGAAATCCGTCGCCGTTCGCCTGCTGAAAATTTATGATGAGACGATTGCTTAAAGCGCTCGGGCTGGAAGTCCGGCGCCGCCGCCCGCCTTGCCACGCGGGATCCGAGCACAGGCCGGTGGGCGACGCGCACTCGTTCCTCGAGGATCTCAAGGCGAGGGGGTTCATCCCCCGGACGATAGTGGACGTGGGAGCGAACGAGGGCGGCTGGAGCAGGATGGCAAAGACCGTCTTCCCAAACGCGGCGTGCCATCTCATCGAACCGCAAAGGGAAATGAAACCCGCGCTTGAAGCATTCTGCCGCGAGTTCGACGACAGCAGGTTTTTCCTCGCGGGAGCGGGGGCCGAGGCGGGCGAACTGCGGTTCTCCGTCTATGAAGACCTGGTGGGATCCTCCTTCCTTTCGGGCGGACCGGCCGGCTCGGAGCGAACCGTTCCGGTCATCACCATCGACAGCCTTTTCGCGGACGGCGAAATCCCGCCGCCCGTCCTCGCCAAGCTCGATGTCCAGGGTTTTGAACTCGAAGCGTTGAAGGGCGCCGCCGAGTCCCTGGAGAAGATCGAAGTCGTCATCCTCGAGGTTTCGTTCTTTGCATTTCAGTCCGGCTGGCCTCTCTTTCATGAAGTGATCGCGTTCATGCATTCGCGGGGGTTCGTCGCCTACGACTTCGCCGGGTTCCTGCGCCGCCCGCGCGACGGCGCCTTGGGCCAGGCCGACGTCTGCTTCGTGCGGGAAGAGGGCGTTCTGCGGCAAAGCTCGGACTGGTCGAAATGATATCGGTAATCGTGCCGAGCCATAATCCGAACCCGGCTTATCTCCGCCAGGTTCTGGATTGCCTGAAAAACCAGACGTTGCCTGCTGGGAGTTGGGAGATGCTCCTCATCGACAACGGGAGCGACCCTCCGCTGGCTGGGGCGTTTGATGTAGCGTGGCATCCGAACGGGCGGCATATCCGGGAGGACGAACTCGGCGTCATGATCGCCCGGCGGCGTGGCATCCGGGAGTCGAGAGGCGACCTGCTCGTGAACGTGGACGACGACAACCTGCTCGCGCCCGATTTCCTGGAGACGGCGTTGAAGATCGGCTCGGAACACGCGAAGCTCGGCGTCTGGGGCGGCCGGTTGGAACCCCGTTTCGAGACCGAGCCGCCGGAGTGGACGCGCCCGTGGTGGAACCTGCTGGCCATACGCCGCTTGGATCGCGACCAATGGTCGAACCTCTATTATCAAGACCAGACCACGCCCCCCGGCGCGGGGATGTGCATCCGCCGCGCCGTCGCCGAGCAGTACGTCAAGAACACCGAAGCCGACCCGCGCCGCCTGAAGCTGTGCCGGCGCGGGAAGGGGGTCATCTCCGCCGGAGACTGCGACCTCGCGTACACTGCGTGCGACATCGGCCTCGGCACGGGGTATTTCAACGCGCTCAAGCTCACCCATCTCATCGCGCCCCACCGCGTCACGGAGGAATATCTCCTCCGCCTGGTCGAGGGGATCAACTACTCCACGGTGATGCTGCGCGCCCTGCGCGGGATGAAGGCCGAAGCTCCGCGCGCTTCGCTGCCGGGCGCGCTTCGCCACATCAAACACGCGCTGAGCCTCGGCGCCCGCGACAGGCGCTTCTATCTCGCGGCCAAACGCGGAAGCGACGCCGCCCTGCGCGAACTCAACCATGCGGCGCCCGACGCTAGCTGAATTGCCCCCGCCGCCGCCACGGCGCGCGGGCTGGCCCTGGAATGAGGAATGCGCGCCGCTCCCCGACGCCGCGCCGGACGGCTCCGCGTGGCCTCTTCTCAGCATCGTCACGCCCTCCTACAACCAGGGCGCTTTCCTGGAAGAGACGATCCGCTCCGTCCTCCTTCAGGGGTATCCGAATATCGAATACATCATCATGGACGGCGGCAGCGCGGACAATTCCATTTCCATCATCAAGAAATACAAGCACTGGATCAGCCATTGGGTCAGCGAGAAGGACGGGGGGCAGACCCAGGCGCTCAACAAGGGGTTTTCCCTCGCCCGCGGAGACCTTGTCGGCTGGCAGAACTCGGATGATTTTTACGACCGGGACGCTTTCGCCGCGGGCGCGCTCGCGAGCCTGCGCTTCCCCGATGACGACGTTTTCTTCGGGGAGAACGATTACGTCGACGCCTCCAGCGCGCTTGTTTGCAGGAAGAAAATCAGCTTCCCGACTTACGAGGCGATGATCCCGTGGCCGTGCATCTCGAACCAGTCGATGTTCTTCCGGCGCGCCGTCTTCGAGCGCGGCCTCTTTCTCGACGAAGGGTTTCAGCACTACATGGATTACGAATTTTTCTGGCGGCTGCTTCTCCGGGGCCTCCGCTTCCACCATGTGCCCGAGATGAACGGGATGCTGCGGACCCACGCGGAGGCCAAGGGCGTGCGGCAAGGCGCCATCGCCCAGGCCGAGGGGTTCAAAATCTACAAGTGGCTTGTGGGCTCCGCGAAGATGCCGCCGCGCGTGCGGGAGCGGCTGCTGGACGCGATGCGCCGGGAGTGCATCAACGACTTCGGGCACTACCGCGCCGCCACGTACCGGCGTCATTTTTTTGAATTGATGGGGGCGGGCGGCCTGAACGCCGTCACCCCGGAACTCGTGGCGCGGTTCATCGTGGCGTTGTTCGGGGCGCGTTGCATCCGGCTCGTTGTGGACAGGAAAAAACGATGCGTTACGTAAAGGGACTCACCCGCCGCGTTTGCGTCGAACTGGCGGCGCGCGGCAGGGCCGCTTTCCCGCGGGAGACGCCGTCCGTCTCCAGGGCGGAGCGCGAAGCGCCGCTCGACCTAGCGAGCTTTTCCGGCAGCCGCGACATCCGGGAGCAGTGTCTGAGCGTGCTTACGTTTCTTCATTGGGTCGGCAAACCGCGAAGCTGGACGATCTATTCCGACGGCACGCACCAGCCCGAGGACAAGGAATTGCTGGAGAGTTTCGGCGTCCGCGTCGCGCCCTGGAATGCGAATCCGGCGCGCAATTCCGTGATCGAGACGTATTCAAACCACGCGACGCAGCACGCGATGGGCAAGCGGCTTTCCGCGTACTCCTCGCATCCGCTCGCTGGACCCACGCTTTTTCTCGACAGCGACGTTCTCTTTTACGGCAGGGCCTTCGAATTGCTGACCGCGGCGTTGAATGAACCCGCGCACTGGTTCCTGCCGGATGTCGATTGGGGCCATCTCGACACCCGTTACATGGCCGGGCATGGCCGGGCGATGTATCAGCTGAACGGCGGCTTCTATCTCTTGCGGCCCTCTTTTGATTGGACGCGCGTCACCGATGCGCTGGCCGCGTACAGCCCGGACTTCCAGTATTTTTCCGACCAGACCTCGTACCACATCGGTTTGCTCGGACAAGGCGCCCGGCCGCTCGATCCCCGGTTCTTCGTCGTGGACGCTTCCGATCAGTTCTCCTTCGCTCCGGCGTATCGCCCGGCGGAAATAGCCCTCCGCCATTACACCGGCCCCGTCCGGCACAAGATGTGGCAATACGGCTGGAAATGGCATTTTCGCTCATGCGCCTGACCCGGATCGTCACGCTCGCCAACGCCGCCAGCCGCCTGCGTTTTCTCGCGATGGAACGCTCCCTGCGCGCCTGCGGGTGCGATCTGCCGCTCGCGGTCATCCCGTTCAACGACGATCTCTTTGACCTGCCGCCGCGCGCGGAATGGTGGGTCGTTCCCGAACTCCTGGACTGGTTGCGCGCGGAGAAAGCGCATCCCATGATGGCGAAGTACCAGTGCCTGACCATCGCCGATTACCACTTCGTGGACACCGACGTTATCTTCCTGCGGAATCCCGCCGAGGCGCTCGCCCAGTGCGAGGGCTTTGTCGCCTCCTGCGGCCAGTGGCGCGACCCGTATAATGCGGTAAACGAGACTTCGCTGGAATTCTTCCGGCGCCGAAGTTCCTTGTGGCAGCGGCTTGTTTTCAACGCGGGGCAATTCGCCTGCGACCGCGCGCTCTACCCCGCCGCGGAGTTGAAGGCGAAAGTCCTGGAGTTTGCCGGCGCGTGTTTCAAGCATCCGCGCGACCCGTTTCTCGTCAATGACCAGACGGGGCTGAACCTGCTCGTGCTCGCCTCCGGCGTTCCGGTCACGAATTTGAATCTGCCGCCGTCCCGCATGGAATCGACGTGGGCGGGCGACTATCCCGGGGAGTACGCGCCGTTGTGGACGGACGCGGAGCGCACGCCGTATATGATACATTGGGCGGGCGTGGAGATGACGCCTCCCCGGCCATTGAACGACCTCTTTTACAAATACCTCACCCCCGCCGAACGGATGGAATGGGATCGCCAGGCCGCCGAGCGCGCCGCCCGCGTGCGAGCCAGCGCCCGTTCTCCGCGCGTCGTGGCCGGCCGGTTCAAGAAGGCCCTGGTGAGCGCGCTGAAATCGCCATGAGCGGCCCGCTGTTCACCGTCGTCATCCCGACCTTCCACCGGAACGACCTGCTCGCCCGGTGCCTCGAAAGACTGGCGCCGGGCGTCCAGCAGATGAAGGACTACGAAGTCATCGTGACCGACGACGGACGCGAGACCACGGCGCGGGAAATGCTGGCGGACCGATTCCCCTGGGCGGTCTGGACAGCCGCGCCGGGCCGCGGCCCCGCCGCGAACCGCAACAACGGAGCGAAGCTGGCGCGCGGCGAGTGGCTGGTTTTCACCGACGACGACTGCATCCCCGACGCCGGCTGGCTCACGGGCTTTCAGGCCGCCGAGGCGGAGAACCCCGGCTGCCGCGTGTTTGAAGGACAGATCTACGCGGATCGCCCAAAGCGCAGCCTGGACGAGATCGCTCCCGTGAACGATACGGGCGGTTATCTCTGGTCGTGCAACTTCGCCATCGCGAGAAACCTGTTCGAGGAAATGGGAGGTTTCGACGAGCGATTCCAAACCGCGATGGAGGATGTCGATCTAAACCACCGGCTGAAAAAAGCGGGGCATCGGGCGCTCTTCGTCCCTTCGGCGAAGGTGTGTCACCCCTGGCGGGCGCGGGGGCGCGGCAGGGATGGTTGGAAACACGCCGGCAATTATTCGAACGACACCCTGCGCTATCTCGAAATTCACCCGGAGGAAAGGGCGAACCTCAGCGCCGGGCATTTCCTGCGCGGAACGCTCCGCGCCTTTTGCAAGGAGACGCTTCCCGGGGTTTTTAAATTCAGGGGGCGCGGAATCCGCGGGGCGCTCTTCTTTCACGCCGAAGCGCTGCGGCTCGCGTTTCGCCTCTTGCGATGTTGAGCAAGCTCTGGCAAAAAGCGTTCTTCCGCCTCCGGCAGGCGGCGCACGACCGTGTCCGCTCCCCTCTGCGCAAGGCGTATTGGCGGATGCAGGGCGCCGCTTTTGGCCGCCGCGTCAGCCTCGCGCCGGTGGCGATGACGTGGCCGCACCAGGTGTCCGTCGGAGACGATTGCATCCTCGAACGCGGGATAGTTTTCAAGTTCGACAGCTACTGGCTGCCGGGGCCGCGCATCGTCGTCGGCGGGCGGGTTTTTATCGGCTCCGGCTGCGAATTCAACATCCGGCGGGGGATCACAATCGGCGAGGATTCCGCCATCGGGTCGAACTGCAAGTTTATCGACCACGACCACGGAACCGCCCTTGGAAAACCGCGCGACGCCGAGCCGGGCGGGGAGGGGGAGATCGTCATCGGGAAGGATGTCTGGCTCGGCGCGGGGGTGGTGGTGCTCAAGGGCGTGTCCATCGGCGCGGGCGCGGTGATCGGCGCGGGCGCGGTCGTCACCAGGCCGGTGCCCGAATACGAGATATGGGCCGGGGTTCCCGCGAGGAAACTCGGCGCGCGCCGTTGAAAACCGTCATCCACGTCGCCGAGGCGGAGATCGCGGAGGAATCCGGCATGGGGCGCGTTGCGTGGCATTGGCGGGACGCGTTTCAAAAAGCGGGCTACGAATTTCTCCACGTCGGTCCGGCGCGCGTCGGCGGGCCGGTTCACCCCGCGTATTTTCCCGCGAAGGCGTTTCGCGCGGCGCGACAACTCGGAGTCAAGGACGCGCTGTTCCTCGTTCACGAACCCGCGGCGGCCCCTTTCGTCAAGGCGCATCCGCGGACCGTCGTCTTCAGTCACGGCCTCGAACGCCGCGCCTGGGAAGCCTCTCTCCGCATCCCGGAATGCGGAAAGCATATTCGCTTTCGCTCCAAAATCCTGTTTCCCTTCTGGAGGCTCCGCGGCGCGGATTATGGATTGAAACGCGCGCGAGCGGCGCTGCTGATCAATCGGGACGACAGGGAATACGCTTTTCAACATTACGGCCGCGCGCCGGGGAACACGTTCCTCTTCAGGAACGGCGTTTATCCCACCCCGCCGGCTCCGCCTCGGGACGGCGCGGAGATCCTCTTCGCGAGCCAATGGATTCCTCGCAAGGGGACGGAGACGCTCGTCGAGGCCGCGCGGCTTTTGCGGGGCGTTCCGCTCCGCTGGACGCTTGCCGCCACGGGGCGCGGCGAGGCGGAGGTGCTGCGCGGCTTGCCGGAGGAGTTGCGGCCGATCGTGAAAATCATCCCCCGCTTTCGGCGCGAGGAGGAAGGGGCTTTGTTTCGCGCCGCAACGCTGTTTGTGATGCCCAGTTTTTTTGAAGGCCAGCCGCTCTCCCTGCTGCAAGCGATGGAAGCGGGGCTGTGCTGCATCACCACGGACTGCTGCGGCCAGAAAGATGTCATTCAACACGGAGAAAACGGATTTCTCTTTCCGCCCGGCGATGCGCGGGAGATGGCGCGGCTCATCAAGCTCTGCCTGGAGGACGGCGCGTTGCGCGAGCGGGTCGGCGCGCGCGCGAGGGAGTCGATGCGCGAAAGGAGCTGGGAGGCGGTGTCGCGCGAAGTGAGGGAGTGGGTCGAGGAAAAAGCGTGAAGATCGCCTTTGTAACAAGCGGCCTCGAACCCGAGGCGAACGGGGTGGGCGACTACACGCGCAGGCTCGCCGCTGAGTTGACGCGGACCGGACACGTTTGCCGCTTGATCGCGTTGAATGAGCCTCCCAACGGCGGCGGGATGCTGGGCGGGCCGTTGCGGTTGACGGGGGAAATGGAGTGGCCAGGTCGGGTGCGGCTGGCGGCGCGGGCGCTCGACGAGTTCAATCCCGACTGGGCCAGCCTGCAATTCGTCAGCTACGGGTTCAATCCGCGCGGGATCATTCGCAACCAGGCAGCCGGGCTTGCGAGCCTATTCTCCGCGCGGCGCACGCATTTCATGTTTCACGAAATCTGGACGGGCGAACGCGCGAACGCGGGTTGGAAGGAGCGCTTCACGGGCGCCATTCAAAAAAAATACATCCTCGATTTGTTCGGCAAAATCCGGCCCCGGCTCGTTACGACCACGAACGCCGTGTACCGTGCCGTGCTCGCCAGGAACGGCGTCGAGGCGCACGAGCATCCGCTCTTCGGCAACATCGAGCCGGGGACGGCGGCCGCCGGGGATTGGCTGCGGCAGCGGCTTCACCGCGCGGGAGTCGAGATTCCGGGGGAACGGAACGGCTATTGGCTCTTCGGGTTCTTCGGGATCATCCAGTCGGAATGGTCGCCGGAATCCGTCTTTCCGCAAATCGCGGAGGCCGCCGGCGGGAAGCGGCCCGTGATGCTGTGGGTGGGTCGCGCGGGCGGAGGCCGGAAGCGCGTCTGGGACGCGATGGCCCGCGATTACCCCGCTTTCACTTTCATCCGCCTGGGGGCGCAGCCCGCGGAACGCGTATCGGAATTCCTGAACACGATTGACGCGGGCATTTCCACGATGCCGGTGGAACTCATAAGAAAAAGCGGCACGGCGGTCGCTATGTTCGAACACGGCGTGCCGGTGATCGTTTCTCGGGAAGAGCCTTTCCGGGGAATCGGGAGCGAAGCGCCGGACGAGCCGTTGCTCCGCCGCGCGGACGGTCTGGCCGCGGGCCTCCCTTCCCGAGGCGAACACCGCTGCCGCCTGCCGGAAGCCGCCGCGATGCTGTTGCGCGACATGGAGGGCTGAGATGGTCGCCGTAAGCCACCCCACGGGAAACGCGAATGTCCGGGCCGTCCTCCGGGCGCTCGAGGAGGCGAAGCTTCTCGCCGCGTTTTTGACGACCGTGGCGGTGACGGGCGATCCCCGGTTCCTGCCTGCGAGTTTGAGAGCGGAGGCGTCGCGGCGCTCGTATCCCGTCCCGCCGGGGAAGATTTGGCGGCGCCCCTCGCGCGAGTTGCTGAGGCTCCTTGCCGTGAAACTGCGGTTCGCGCGCTGGGCTGACATCGGCGGCGTTTGCCGCGATCTCGACCGGCGCGGCGCGGAGTATCTCCGCAAGCGCGCGAAGCGGGACGCCGTCACCGCGGTTTATTGCTACGAGGACAGCGCGCTCGAATCTTTTCGCGCGGCGAAGGCGCTGGGCATCCGGCGTTTCTACGATCTTCCCATCGGCTATTTCCGCGCGGCGCAGCGCGTCCTGGCGGAGGATCGCGAGCGGATGCCGGAGTTCGCGGACGCCTTCAGCCTGGATGGAACGCCGGAGCCGGCGTGGAAGCTGGAACGCAAGGAGGAGGAGGCGCGGCTGGCGGATGTCATCATCGCCTGCAGCGAGTTTGTGAAGGCCACGCTGGCGGAGGGCGGACTGCCGTTGGAAAAAGTCCGCGTCGTTCAATTTGGAAGCCCGGAAGGCATCGCCTGCAAGACGTGGAGCGCGGAGGATTCGCGCAGGCCGTTGCGCGTCCTCTTCGCGGGGCTGGTGTTGCAGCGCAAGGGGATCGGGTATCTGCTGCACGCCATCGAACGGCTCCAGCGCAAGGATGTCGAACTGGTGGTGATGGGCAGGCTTCCCGCGAAGCCGCAATCCATCCTTCGCTATAAACACTTGTTCCGCTACGAGCCGCCGCGCCCGCACGCCGGGGTTCTGGAGTTGATGAAGACGTGCGACCTCCTCGTCCTGCCGTCGCTTTTCGAGGGGCAGGCGCTCGTCGTCCTGGAGGCGATGAAGTGCGGGCTGCCCGTCATCATCACGCCGAGCACAGGCGCGGCCAATCTTGTCGAGAATGGCCGGGAGGGTTTCGTCGTTCCTGCCTGCTCCACGGAGGCGCTCGCCGAGGCCGTGGAGTGGTTTATGGCGCACCGCGATGCGATCCCCGCCATGGGAGAAGCGGCGCGCAAGCGGGCGGAGAGCGCGACATGGGAAAGCTATCGTTCGCGGATTGTGCAACTTGTGGAAGAGGAGTAAAACCTGACATGGCCTCCGAACCCCCGCCGCTGGACGCTCTGCCGAATTCCGACAAGCGCGTACGGCGTCTCATCTGGCTCTACTTTTTCCTGCTGCTGTTCGAAGGCGCCATACGCAAATGGCTGGTGCCCTCGCAAATCTCCAGCCCGCTGGCGATCATCCGCGACCCGGTCCTCCTGTATATGTACTGGCTGGCGTTCCGCGCCGGGAAGCTGCCGACGAGTCCGTTCGTCGTTTCGTGCGGGGTGCTCGCGATTCTCTCGTTTCTCGCCGGACTCCTGCCGGACAGGAACGTGCTTTTCGTCGATCTCTACGGCGCGCGGACGAATTTTCTCCACATGCCCTTCATCTTTCTCCTGCCGAAATTCTTCTCGGGCAAGGATGTCGTCAACCTCGGGAAGTGGTGTCTCATCATCATGATCCCGGTCTCCTTCCTGATGGCCGACCAGTTCCTCTCCTCGCCGGACTCCTGGATAAACAAGGCCTCGACCGACGAGGCCGCGCAGATCGGCGGCGGCAGCGGCAGGGTGCGGCCCCCGGGCATCTTCACCTTCGCCACGGGCGCGGCGGAGTATTCGGCGCTCTGCGCGGTATTCCTTATCTACGGGACGATGTTCCCGCACGCGTATCCGAAATGGGCGCTGGTCGGGGGAGGCGTCTCTCTCGTGGCGGGCATGGCCCTTTCCATCAGCCGCCTGAATCTTACCTCCGTGGGGGTCGTGATATTATGCCTTCTTCTGTTCAACTGTATGCGACCGGGGTTCGTGCCCCGCTTCATACCGGTCTCCATCCTCGGGGTTGTGGCGCTGTTTTTCCTGCTGCAACTCCGCCCGATACAGGAGGGCCTCGACGCGTTCAACGCCCGGATCAACGACGCCAGCGCCAGCGAAGGCGGCCAGCAGGGATTCATCCGGCGCGTCACCTCCGTCTTCACCGAAGCCTTTTCCGAAAGACTGTGGGAAGGGCCGGTCGAAGGCCACGGCCTCGGCATGGGCACGAACGCGGGTTCGCGCCTCTTGACCGGAAAGGACAGCTACCTGCTCGCCGAAGGGGAGTGGCAGAGGGTCACGCTGGAAAGCGGGCCGATCCTCGGCACGCTGTACCTGCTGTGGCGCGTGGTCCTGGTTCTCTGGCTCTTCCGGCGTTCCCTTTCCTTTGCGTACCGGGGGCGGCCGCTGCCGATCCTTCTCTTTGGCGCGGCGCTGCCGCTGGTTCTCATAGGTCAGCTTGGGCGGCCCACCACGCTCGGGTTCACGGTGCTGGACGCGGGCCTTTGCATCGCTTCCATGGACGCGCCCCTGGCGATCAAACTTCGGCCTTTCCGCCCGTTGAGCCGCAAATCCTTCCGGCCCGCGTCGAAACCCCTGCCGTCCGCTTGAGCGCGCGCCTCACAGTCCTTCTGCTTGGCAACTACGCCAACGACCGCGTGGAAAGCATGGAGCGTTTCGCGGACACTCTGCGGCGCGGATTGCCCGAGTGCGGCGTGGATGTCGAGACGATCCGGCCCGAGCCGTTCATCGGCAGGCTGAAGCCTTCCGCCAGGGGCGTTGGCAAATGGCTGGGGTATTTCGACAAGTTCCTGGTTTTCCCCTTCGTCCTCCGGCGAAAGCTGCGGGCCATGCGGAAGCCCTTCGTCGTTCACGTCTGCGACCACTCCAACGCGCACTACGTCCATTTCCTCCAGCGCGCGCCGCATCTCGTTACCTGCAACGACCTGCTGGCAATCCGTTCCGCGCGCGGGGAAATCCCGTGGCACAGGACCGGGCGGACGGGCAAAATCCTCCAATGGCTCATCCTCGGCGGGCTGAAGCGGGGCAAGCGGTTCACCTGCATCTCGGAGGCGACCCGCGCCGATCTGCTGCGGATCGCCGGCGTAAACCCCGCGAGCGTTTCCGTGACTTACATGGGGCAGAACCACCCGTACTCCCCGATGCCGCGCCAAGACGCTCTCGCACGGCTGCGCGTGCTGCTCCCGTTCGTGGATCTCTCCGCGTTTATTTTCCACGTCGGGAATAACGATTGGTACAAAAACCGCCTCGGGGTCATCCGCATCTACAAAGCGCTCAGGAAAACAATGCCCGGCGCGCCTCCGCTCGTCCTGGCCGGCAAACCGTTCACCCCCGAGATGGCGGCGCTGGCCGAAGGCATGCCGGTTCACCCGCTCGTGGATGTATCCAACGAAGACCTCCGCGCGCTCTATTCGGCGGCAAGCCTGCTGCTCTTCCCCTCGCTGGCGGAAGGGTTTGGCTGGCCGATCATCGAAGCGCAGGCTTGCGGCTGCCGCGTGGTGACATCCAACCGCGCGCCGATGACGGAGGTGGGGGGTGACGCCGCGATTTACATCGACCCCGAGAATGAGCCGGCCGCCGCCGAAGCGGTCCGCGACGCGCTGGGGCGGGACGCGGCGGAACGCATCGAAGCCGGTTACAAAAACGCCGCGCGTTTCCCGACCGGGCGGATGGTGCGCGAATATGCCGGCATCTATTTGGAACTGGCGGAGCCGGCCCGGTGAGGCTGCTGCACGTCATACCGAGCCTGGCGCCGGAGGCCGGCGGCACGGCGGAGATGGTCAAGATCATCGGGAAAGCCCAGCGGGAGATGGGGCACGCGGTCGAAGTATTGTCCCTCGACGAGGAGCCGGGCGAATCGCATCTCAAGGTTCACGCCATGGGAAAAGGCCGCCTGAAATACGGCTACAACCCGAAGCTGCGCGAATGGCTGCGGGCGCACGCCTCGGAATACGACGCCATCATCGTCCACGGCATCTGGCAATACACCAGCTTTGCGACGTGGAGCGCCCTGCGCGAGAAGCGGCTGCCGTACTACGTCTTCACCCACGGGATGCTCGATCCCTGGTTCAAGGAAGCCTATCCGCTCAAGCACCTGAAGAAGTGGCTCTATTGGCCCTGGACGGACTACCGGGTGTTGCGCGACGCGAAGGCCGTGTTCTTCACGAGCGAACAGGAGCGCCTCCTGGCCCGGCGTTCCTTCTGGCTTTACCGCTGCGTCGAGAAGGTCGTTTCGCTCGGAACCATGCCCCCGCCCGGCGACGCGGAGCGCCAGAAGACGCTCTTCCTCCGGGAATTTCCCGCCCTCGCCGGGAAGCGCATCGTCCTGTTCCTCGGGCGCATTCATGAAAAAAAGGGATGCGACCTGCTCATCCGCGCCTTCGCAGGCGTTCCGGAGGATGCCCGTCTCGTCATCGCCGGGCCTTGCGCGGCCCCGGTTTATCTCCAGGAACTCCAGCGGCTCGCCGCGCGGGAAGGCGTATCCTTCACATGGACGGGACTCCTCTCGGGCGACAGAAAATGGGGAGCCCTGCGGGCCGCCGATGTCTTCGCGCTCCCTTCGCACCACGAAAACTTCGGGATGTCCGTCTCGGAAGCAATCTCCTGCGGCCTGCCCGCGCTCATTTCCAGCAAGGTGAACATCTTCGAGGAGATACGGGACGACGGCGCGGGCCTGGTGGAAAATGACGACCTGGAGGGTACGCGCCGCCTGCTCACCCGCTGGTTTGCCATGTCCGCCGCCGAGCAGGATGCGATGCGACTCGGCGCGCGGCAGTGTTTTCTCTCGCGGTTTGACGCGCGCGTCGCGGCGCGGAGGATAACGGAATTGGTCTCGTGAAAAGACTCGCCTGGATCGCGCTCGTTTTGCTGATAGGCGGGGAAGGAATCGCCCGGTTCAGCGGGATAGCCGATGTCCCTCTTTACCGCGTCGATGACGAGATCGGCTACATCCCCGCGCCGAACCAGTCGGGCGCTTTCCTGCGCAGGAACGACTGGGTTTTCAACGAGCGGAGCATGGGCGCGCGCGCGTTCGCGCCGGAGGGGAAGAAAAACGTCCTCCTGCTCGGCGACAGCATCGTCTACGGCGGAGACGCGTACCGCCAGCGCGAAAAGCTGGGGCCGCGCCTGGAGGAAACCCTGGGGGGCGGCTATGCCGTCTGGCCCGTCGGCGCGGGGCGCTGGAGCGCGCTGAATGAGACGACCTATCTCCAGAGAAACGCGGACTTGCCCGCGCGGATGGAGACCTTGGTCTGGGTGCTCATCACCGTGGATTTCGAGCGCCGCATGCAATCGTGGTCGCCCCTGATCCACCCCCAAAAACCGCCGTTGCTCGCAGGCGTCTTTGGACTGAGGCGCTTCATCTTGCCGCGCCTCGGCGTCACCCGCGACCCGGCTTTCCCTCCGCTCGCGCCGTCCGTTCCCATCGACAACCAGTTCCCGCTCTTCGACAAATACCTGTCGTCGCTCCGCGCGTCCAATCCGCGGCTGCGCATCCTGCTCGTGCTCTATCCCAGCTTGCTGGAAGGCGCGCCCGCGCAAACGATTGCGGGTAAACTGGGCGCGCTTGCGAGCCGGCTCGGCATCGGCTTTTTCCGGGTCGCGAAGGAGCCGCGCTGGAACAGTTCCTACTATCGCGACGTCATTCACCCCAGCGCGGCGGGCAATGTCGTCCTGGCGAATTTGGTAAAGGAACATTTGGAACACTTAAGTCGATAAATATTTCTTTTATTCACCGGAGTTATTCCCCAGTATGTCTTATAGTGAATGCCGTGACCCCCAAATCGGCCCCCGCGTTGCCGCGCGAATCCACCCGGGTGCGCAATGATCTCTTCGATCGCACCCAGGGTTGCGTCCGCGGCAAGCCGCGCTGGTTCGAAGTCTCCTGGTATTTCGTGAAGTGCGTTTTCTTCCTGAGTCCGATTCCGTGGCCGCAGGCCGTGAAGCGGGCGTTGCTTCGGCGTTTTGGAGCGGAGATTGGGCGCGGGGTGAACATCAAGCCGCGAGTGAACATTCACTTCCCCTGGAAGTTGCGGGTGGGAGACTACGCGTGGATCGGGGAGGAAGTGTTCATCCTCAACCTGGAGGAAGTGGTCATCGGCTCGCACACGTGCATCTCGCAGCGGGCGTTCATCTGCACGGGAAACCACGACTACAAGAGCGCGGACTTTTCGTATCGCAACGCCGGCATCACCATCAAGGACGGCGCGTGGATCGGCGCCCAGTGTTTCGTCGCCGCGGGCGTATGCATCGGAACCGAGGCCGTCGCCCTCGCCGGTTCGGTGGTCGCGCGCGACCTGCCGGACGCAATGGTCTGCTCGGGCAACCCGTGCGTCCCCGCGCGGCATCGCTGGGAGGTATGACCGTCCTCGCTCTGCTCTTGCTGGCCGTCTCGGCCTTCGCGCAGGACAAACTTCCCGTCGACATCCCGGCCTCGGCGGCCGCCCCCGCCGACCAGGTGCGCGGGTTGAGGATGGAGTTCTACCCCTTCGATCCCAACGCGCCCAAAGGGCTTGATTCTCTCGATGAAGCGATGACCTTTGTCTTCATGAGCCAGCCCCAGCTTTCCGAACTTCTGGATGTTCCCGCCGTCGATTTTCCGAAGAACGCGCGGACCGCGCCGGATACGGTCATCTCGCTGGGCGACTATTTTTTTGGCGCCCAGGCTTTCGCCGCGCGCAAGGCGTCGCTTCCCGCCCGGATGTCCGCTCCCATCGGCCCGCGTTCGGTTTTTGTTCTCCGGGGGTTTTTCAATGTTGAAAAGCCCGGCTCCTACAATTTCAGATTCCCGGTGGATGACGGCGCCGAGGTTAAAATAGGCGGGCAGGTCGTCCTGTATCAAAAGGAGTATGGCGGCATGTTCCCGGACGCCGACCCGAAATACGCCGCGACGGTCAACTTCTCAAAGGCCGGCGTCTACGCGATCCGCATCACGCATTGGGACCGCGGCCAGGAGCTTGGCATCCACGTCTATTCCGATCTCACCGCCGCCCAGCCGGGCGCTTTCGTCCTGCTTCCCATTCTCACCGGGACGGGCGGAAGCCATTAAGAAAGTGCGGGCGGTCGATCTTCCCCGCTGGGGCTTTCTTGCGAGCCTCGTTTACGCCCCCTGGGCGTTCGGTTCCACCAGCCACGCCGGCGCCGATTTCCTCGCGCGCCTGCTCCTCCTGGTCTCCGGGGCGTGGCTCGCCGCCAATCTGCTCGACCGGCGGTTTCCCCGCGTTCATCCCTTCCCGCTCCTGCTCTTCGCGTTTCTCCTCGCGCAAGGGTGGGAGATGGCCCGCAACCCCCGCGCGATCTTCGACACGGACTACGTGAGGTTCTTCCCGCTCGCCCACGACGCCGCCTGGCCCGCGAGCCTGGACGCCCGCCTCACGCGCGAGAAGATGCGCCTCGTCACCGGCCTCTTTGGCGCGTTCTGCATCGCGTGCGATCTCGCCCAGGAGCGGAGATGGCAGGTTCGCCTCGCGACGGCCATCGGCGTGGCGGGGGCGAGCGTCATCCTCTACGGTCTCCTGCTGCGGCTGCTGAACATCCGCATGATCCTGTGGAGATCGGACATTCCCGGCAACACCTGGCCGTTCGCCACGTATCTGTATCACGGAAACGCCGGGGCCTTCATCAACCTGGTCTGGCCCGTGGCCGCCGCTTTCGCCGTCCTCAGTTTCCAAAGACGCACGGCGGTCGTCACAAAATGCTTCTGGGTAAGCGCCGCGGCCGTCACCAGCGCCGGCGTCTTCGTCAACGCCTCCAAGGCTTCCACCGCGATAGGCGCCGGGCTCCTCCTGGTCATGATCTGCTGGGCGGCTTATACGCTGCTCTGGAGAAAACACGGGTTCGGCAACCCTCTCGTCGGCGCCTTGTATGCGGTATTGATAGTCGCGGCCTTCGCGGCCGTGGCGTGGTCGGTCGGTCTGGACGTGACGCTCGAACGCTGGTCCCGCCTGAATGCCGGGCTGGCGACGCACAACGCCCGGCTTGTCGTGGACGAGGTATGCCTCTCCATGGTCAGCGACGCCGGGCGGTGGGGTTTCGGCCCCGGAACATTCGCCGCGCTTTTCCCTTTCTACACGTTCGACGCGGCGTGGCGCGGCGGCGTCAACATCTCGGGCATATGGCAATACGCGCACGAGGATTACCTGCAAACCCTCATCGAATGGGGCGGCGCCGGCGCGGCGGCTTGGGGGCTGCTTTTTTTCGGCGGCATCCTCGCGGCGCTGATACCCCCTTTTTCAAGAAAGCTCTCGCGCACGGAGCGGGCGCTCCTTGCAGGCAGCGCCGCCGCGCTTGCGGGGATTGCGATCCACGCCGCGGTCGATTTTCCGCTCCAGATAGCCTCCCTCCAGCTCTATGCCGTGACGTTCCTCGCCCTGGCGTGGGGAGGCCGCTTCTGGGACATGGAGAAATCTTGACCTGTTGGTGTAGAGGCGCTCTGCCGGCCGCCTGGGCTTAAAATAGGCAACCAAGAGCAGTCAGGACCGAATGAGCTTCTCCAGTTCGCGCCGGAACGCCGTCTCGGCCTGCGCCGGGGTGTCGTAGCCCGATACGATCACCTCCAGCACGCGCTGGTCGCCGCGCTGCCGCTTGCCTTGCAGGACGCGCGTCAACCGGTCCGTCCTGCTCCAGTTCACCGGCGCGGACTCGCGGGCTGTGAGGTCGTTAGAGACGCACCGGAAGACGTAGAGCATCCTGCCGTTATTGTCGAATTGGTAACGCTCGAACGGGACATCCATTTTATTTACGAACAGGCGCTTGTTGCCGGGGTTGCCCACCAGCGCCATGCCGGAGCTTGGGAGGCAGACTTCCGGGACGTGCTCGTGTGCCGCCTGCGCCGCCCTCAACCCGGGACGCCAGCGGAAATAATAGGCCTGCCAATGGCTGCCGTCCCGGGCCGTCCAGCCGGCGGAACTCCCCTCGTCGTAAAGAAGAAGCGCGCGGCTTAGTTCGGAAATCGGGAACGCTTTGAAGGTCGGGTTGTCCGAAGGCCATCGCATCGTCCACGCGGGCGGCTCCGGCGCGTTGGTCTCATGAATCCGGTACCAAAGTTCTGTCAACAGCCATGCCGCGGGCATCCAGCCGATCAGCGCCACAGCCGCCGGAACCGGGAAGCGGTGCGGTCGCGCTGATGGGGAAGGGGCAGGCTCATTTGGCGCAAGCATCCGCGCCAGCAGCCATACGCCCGCGAAGCTGACGAGCAGAACCGCGACGCCGAGCGGGTCGTGCCAGTTTTCCATCGCCTTGATCCCGCGGCTTGCGGCGACGCCCGCGAGGAGAGTGGAGCGCGCCACGTTGCAGACGAAGGCGAGCGCCGCGCCGAAGCCCAGCACCCAGCACGTCCGCGCGAGGCCCAGCCGGAACTGCGCCCCAAGGAAGAGGGAGATCATGACAATGGCCTGGAGCGAACGTATGCCGCTGCACGCCTCCTCGATTCCGACCATACCGGTGGGGCCTTCGATGACGTTTCCGTGCTGCACCGCCGGTATGCCCCAGAAAACGAGTATCTCCGTCGCCACCCGCGTGACGACGCCCGTCAGCCCCAGGACGACGGCGTGTTCCAGGAAGAACGGCCATGGCACGGCGGTGACGAGGAAGACGGCGGGAGGCGCGAAATGCCGCGCCCAGGGAGCGCCGCCCGCGGTGTAAGCGAGCAGGAGAAAAAGGGCGATGACGAGAAGGGTGATCGTCCAGGTGGGGAGCAGCCAGTCGGGGTTTGCCTCCTTGATGAGCTTGACCGGGAGAATAGCCAGGGCCGCGACCGCCAGCGCCGCGAAGGCGGAGCCGCGGGCGCGCGCCGTTTCCGGGCGCGATTGCCAGCGCCGCGCCAGGAGGAAGAGAAAGAGCAAAGGGACGGCCCAGCCGTAGTTATAGTCGGGATCAATCGACCATTGGGGGCTGACTTCGGCAATAAACAACACCCACACGCCCAGAACGCACGCCAGAAGGGGAAGCGGGATGTCGCAAAACGTCATGCCATAAGGAAGTGTCCCCGATCTGGCAGGACCTGGTCGCGCGCCAGTTCGACGTCGCGGCACTGGCCGAGAAACTCCAGCAGCACGCGCACCCGGTCCTTCGCAGGCATGACGCTCGTGACCACGCTCGCCAGCCCGCGGAACAATCCGTGCGCCACGATCACGCTATCCCCCTCGCGAATCTCCTGGCTTATGGCTTTACATTCCGTTTCGCCCATCTCCACCCGCAACCCCTCGATGGCCTCCGCGGGCACTTGCGCGATCTCCTCGCCAAACCGGACGATGGACGTGACGCCGTTGGAATAGGTGACCGCCTTCTGCGACAGCAAGCGGTCGAACCGGGCGAAGAGATAACCGGGAAAAAGCGCCTCGACGAACCAGACCGGGCCGCGCCGCGTGACCCGCCGCAGCCGGATGCGCGGGCAAAAGACCTCGACGCCTTCCAGCGTCCGCAGGTGCGCCGCGGCGATGTGCTCCTGCTTTGGCATGCTCCGCACGCAATACCATGCGGGTTCGGGGTTCGGCGTCATCCTGGCAATATACTCCGGGCCGCGGGCCGCTCAAGGGAACTTAAGGGAACTTAAGGGAACTTAAGGGAACTTAAGGGAACTTAAGGGACTTCGGAGATGGAGAACTGGAACGGTTTCCCCGGAACGTGCGTCGCGCTGCCGAACTTGAACCCGGTCGTTTCGGACTGGCCTTCCAGCGCCACGAAGTTCACCGCTTGCTGGCCGTTGTAATCCATGACGGAGAGGTAGTTCACTCCGTAAGGAAGCCGGTTGTTGTTCGAGATTTCGGTCGCCACGGGATCGACCAGGCGGGTGTCGCGCAGGTAGCTCACCATGTCGCCGTTCTCCGTCAGGCGGAAGATGACGCGGTCGCCCCGGCAGGTGATGTAGAGGTCGTTCGGGTTGGCGTCGCACGCCTGCGTGCCGTAAGAGATGTCGGTCGGGTTCCGGGAGATGGTCTTGGTCGCCACGAGCGAGGGGATCCCGGTCTCGCCTTCCGTATTCAGGTTGGTTACATCGAAGATTTCAAGCTGCCCGGCCATCGTCGCGACATAGGCGCGGTTGGCGAAGTTCCCTTCCCAAGCGCCGCCAGCCGGCTGGCGCCACCAGAAGTTGTTCCCCCTGTGGAAGCCCGCCGCCACCGCCGTCGGCTGCTGCACCGTCGTGCACCAGGCTACGGTGGGCGTCTGCTGGGGGGCGTAGCTGAACGTGAACGGCCACTGATTGGCCGCGGCGCCTTGCGTCTTGGTGGCGTTGTAGTTTGCCTGCGTGGTGAAATACATCCGGCGGTAATAATCGAACAGCGGTTGCAGGTTCACGAAGGCGACCTTGTTCTCGGCCCGGGAAGCGACGATGGCGTACCCGGTATGGGCCGTGCGGCGATACGTGGAAGACCAGTTATACCAGTTGTTGCGCTCGGCCTGCGAATCCCAGTTCGTGCCGTTCAGTTCGCCGCTGCCGCGTCCGTTATCCATGGAAAGATCGGTCGAGACCGCCACCGAGGTCGGCGCCATGAACGGCAGCGGGACGTACCCGAGCACTTTCAACGATTGCACGCCCTGCCAGTTCGGCACTCCGTAACGGAAGCTGCCGCCGCCGGCGACCATCCAGCCGTTGACCGCGATCACCGCGAGCTGGCCCTGCTGCAACGCGGTGTCCCACACGGTCACCAGCACGAATTCGTTGTCCAGCGTCATGCAGACCGCCGTCGGAACCTTGTTGGCGGCGAGCTGGGCGTAGGCGTAGCGCGGCGCCAGGGTGTCGGAATCGTTGCCGGTGCCGAGCATCGCCACGAGGCCGTTCTCAAAGATCGTCGCACCCGGCATCCCGGCCATGAAGCGCGCCCGGGCCACGCCGATGGCGGGCGTCGGCGGGCGTTGAGGCCAGCGGCAGGGGGTAAAGCAAGGGTCGGGATTCGAATTGTAGTAATTGCACTGGTCCGGAGTGAACGAGAGGCGGAAATCATAGAACGGCCCGGCGTTCGTCATGTAGATGGAGCCGTTCCGGGCGCGCGCGAGGCCGGGATCGGTCGCGTAAATCGGCGCGTAGAGCATCTGGCCCGACATCGCAAACCAATCGGTCGCGCCCTGGTAGTTCCAAGGCGCCGGATACCAGCTTCCCGAACCGAGGACGGGCGTCGTGGCAGGGACAATGCCGCCGGAAGGGTGGTAATCCGCCCACGCGGGCCCCAGGCGGTAATTCAGGGTCTTGGCGGTGTTATATCCCTTGGCGGCGGCGACGTACTGGGCCGGGATGATCTTGTTGTTGGCATCGACCAGGATTTCAGTCCACGAACCGATCTTGGCGGGACCGGCGATGCAATTTCCCTGCGCAAAAAGGCAGGCCGCGGACAGTATGGAAAGGATGGAAAATCTCATATTTCCAACCTATAAGCAATATGCGTGCCATAATTTTCATTTCTGCCATATTTACGGTTACTTCGGCGCCGCCGAGGGGGCGTCGCCGATGGATGCCTCCGCCTTGACTTCCAACTGCTGTTCCTCCGGCAAGAGCACCGCCTGCTTTGCCAGCTTCAGATAGGGCCGGGCTTGCGAGGGATCGCCGCACGCCGCGAGGATGATGCCGTTGTACAAAGCGACCGAGGGGATTTTCAGTTGGGAGCCGAAATGGCTCATCACGTTCAAGGCTTCCGTCTTCTGGCCCTGGAGATAGAGCGAGAAGGCGTAGGTGGACCCTTTCCGCGCATCGGTCGGCTCGCCTTCGTAGGCCCTCTTGGCCAGCGCGTGCGCCTGGTTCTCGTTCTTTTTCAGGAGGAGGGAGACGAGGGCAAAGTTATTGAGCACGACGGTGTTTGCCGGCTCCAACTCGCGCCGCCGCGCCAGCAGGCGATACAGCTTCCTGGTGTCGCCTTCGGCCATGAAGCGTTCCTGCAGGGCCTCCAGGATGGCCTCGGGCGGATGCGGAGAGTCGACGACGCGCCACGCCAGTTCCTCGGCTTGCGTCTCCCAGCGCCAGCCCCAGGCGATGGCCGCCGCGCAGAGCCGCACCAGCGATTGCGGGTTATCAGCCGCCTTCAGAGTCGCGAGGTTCCATTGATCCTGGGCTTGCTGCGTATCGCCTTCCTCCGAGAGCGCCCTGGCGAGCAATCCAGCGCGCAGGAAATCGATGTCCCTCCAATCCGCATCGGTGGTCAGGGCCTTCAGATGGGGCCAGTCCCCCAGGGTGAGATACGCCTCGCCCAAGGCGAGTTGGACCCGATTATCGGCGCGCACTTCGGGGGGGAGATTGATGATCCACTCGATGGCCAGCAGGGACATTTTATGGGCGTTCATCCAAAAGACCAGGCGCGCCACGTCTCGCGGAGCGCGGACGACGTCCTTATAGTCCCGCAACTCGGCGGTGAGCGCCGGGCTGCGGGTGCGCAGGAGGAAGTCGAGAAATTCAATGCGATCCTCGGGCGCGATCCCGGGGGTTTTTTTCATCAAGAGGAAATAGTCGGCGGCGCGCGCGTTCTGGTTATGCCGGACGGCGTCGCGGAAGAGCATTCGCAAAGCCTGCAAGCGCAGAGTGGGATTGGCCGCCAAGGCTTCGAGATCCTGGCGCCCCTTCTCCCGGGAATCGCCGGGCAGAAGAAGACGGACTTTCGCCAATTCCAGCGCGTAGTCCGTCCTGGTTGAACTCAAGGCGGCGGCCTTTTCCAAGTGGTCGACCGCGTCCTGGAGATATCTTTGGGCGAAAGCGGTTTCTCCCGCCAGCCATTGATAATCCGCGGTGTTGGCATCCGTCCGGCGCATCCTGTCGAGTGCATGGCGGGCGAGCGAGGGATTTCCAAGACTCAATGCGGTTCGAGCCCATGCCAGGCAGTTCGCGGGATCGCCCGGCTGGACATTGTCAAGTTGCTGATGCCAATAGAGCGAATCCCTCGGCCAGCCCTTGTCGGTTGCCTGGGATATGACCTTTAGAGCGGCAAGGTTTTGGGGATCGTCGCGCAGCAATCCCCTCGCGAAGATCGCCGCGCCCCGGTTGTCGCCGCTCCGCAAGGCTTCGGTCGCATGGGCGAGGAGGCGTTGCTGTTTTACCCTGCCGTAGAGACGCCCGCCGCCGAAAAGGGCGAGAAGGAAGAGGAGCAGCGCGCAGAGGGCCGCTTTCCAGTGTTCAATAAAGTACCACAGGCCGAACTGGCGGTGGATGTTGTTGATAACCTGAAGAACGCGCAACCCGCGCGCGAGCAGCGCATGCCAAAGTTCCTCGATCATTTAAATGAAAGATAACGCGGCTTTCTCCGGGCGCACGAAGATTCCGCGGGCGGACGGATACGTCCACGCCTGGTTTGAAGCGAAAGGGAGGGGATCGCCGTCCACGCGGCGCGCCCGGTCAAGTCAATTTCCCTGGACTGAGCTTAGGCGACCGCCACCGCTTGTTTGCGCTGGCGCCACGAGGTGAGTGAACCCCCGGCGCAGGCAAGCAGGAGCAGTGCGGCAAGGGTGTTGCTCGCTTCGGGAACAGGAGGAAGTTCGCCGGCCCCGATAAACTGGCCCGACTCCGTATTGACGGCAAATGCTTTGATGGTGAACGAGTCCGGAAGATTCGGGTCGCCGCCATTGCCGTCATTGCCGATGCTCAGTTCGATGTAGCCGAGATCTCCGTTGGCAGCCTGAAAGCCGATGAAATACCCGCTCGCGTTAATCGGGAAAGAGCCCGAGACGTCGGTGCCGCCGCCTTTTTTGATGCGAATGGGAAGTCCAAAAACAGGAGCGCCCGCGGTCGAGGCGAGGGCGAAGGGGCCAGCGGCCGTGATCGCCGAGCCATTGGCAAGTTTCTTTACGGCGTGGGAGGCCGCCCCGTTGGTAAGCAAGTTGCCGCCGATGGCTTTGACGCCGCCGTATGGCGCACCCGCATAACCGTAACCCTTCAGCACGATCCCGGGGGAGTGAGAGGAGATATTCAGGTGGAATGTCCCCGTCGAGACCCCTCCATTCACATTAAAAGGAACCGTTTGATTTACATGCTCGTAGATGATGGCGGCATTCGCCTGGCTCGAAAGTGAGAAAACCGCCGCGCCCGTAGCCGCGATCATGCCTCCCGTAACCGCGGCCCCGCTCGCCGTACGATTGTTTTTCAGGGAAGCGTGGCTGGTAACATAGTTCGTCCACTGGTTTTCAAAAGTGAATTTGTCCATTTTTAGGAAGAGGGATTTAGATGGGTGGATTACGGGGTGCGCGAGACTAATAATCGACCTCGGATGGGAGTTCAAGAAAAAAATTTATATTTTTGTCAAATAAATCCATTTTCGGTTCCAGTCCTTGACTTTTGACCTTTCCTCAGCGTAGGAAGTAAGGGGTTTTTGCCCGCGTCTCTTTTGTTACGGTGAATCTCTCTCGCAAGCTCCTCCTCGTGGGTTGGGACGCGGCTGACTGGAAGCTCTTGAATCCCCTCATGGAGGCGGGGGAAATGCCCAATCTCTCCCGTTTGGTGGAGGAGGGATGCATGGGGCAGATATCGACCATCCACCCCGTCTATTCGCCCATGCTTTGGACATCCATCGCCACGGGCAAGCGTCCGTATAAACACGGCATCCTCGGCTTCGCGGAGCCGCTTCCCGACGGATCGGGCGTTCGCCCGGTGAGCGGGTTAAGCCGCAAAACGAAGGCGTTCTGGAATATTTTTCACCAACAGGGCTGGCGCGGCCATGTCGTTGGCTGGTGGCCCAGCCACCCCGCGGAACGGATTAACGGTTGCATGATTTCCAACCTTTGCCACCACGCGGTCGGCCCCGTGGGCGAGCCGTGGCCCGTTCCGCCGGGAGGCATTCACCCTCCCGAATACGTGCAGGCGCTGGCGGATTTGCGGTTTAACCCAAACGAACTGGTCGAGGAGATGGTGCGGCCGTTCATTCCGAAGGTACGGGAGATTGACCAGAAAGAGGACAGGCGCTTTGCCGCCTGCATGAAGGTGATCGCCGAGGCCGTCACCGTGCAAAGCTGGGCGGTGTGGCTCATGGAGAACACCCGGTGGGACTACATGGCGGTCTATTTTGACGCCATCGACCATTTTGCCCACGGGTTCATGAAATATCACCCGCCGCGGCGGTCGTTCATCAAAGAGACGGAATTCGATCTTTACAGCGGCGTCATGGCCCAGGCGGCCCGCTTCCATGATATGATGCTGGGCGCGCTCTTGGCTCGCGCGGGTTCGGAGACCACCGTCATCCTGCTTTCGGATCACGGCTTTCACCCGGATGAATTGCGGCCCAGCTCGCTTCTCCCCATCCCGGCCGCGCCGGCGGAGGAACATCGGGACTTCGGCATCCTGGTGATGCGGGGCGCGGGCTTGAAGAAGGACGAGATTCTGCATGGCGCCAGCGTCCTGGATATCGCCCCGACGCTTCTTGTCCTGGAAGACCTCCCCGTCGGCGAAGATATGGACGGCCGGCCCCTTCTCGGAGCCTGGGAACGCCCGCCGGACGTCCGGTATATTCCCAGTTGGGATGAAGCGCCGGGAGAGGACGGGCGGCTGCCGGCGAACTTCCAACGCGATTCCGCGAGCGAACGGGCGGCCCTGGAGCAACTGATAGCCCTCGGCTATGTGCAACGCCCGCCCGATAACGTCCAGCTGGCGGTCGCGGAGACGGAGCGCGAACTGCAGATAAATCTGGCGGAAGCCTACATGGACGGCAGCCTCGAAATCAAAGCGCTTCCCATCCTGCGGAAGTTGTCTGCGGATTGGCCGGATGAATACCGTTTCTCCCTGCGCCTGGCGATGTGTTGCAAGGCCCTTGGCCGGGTCGACGAGCTGCGCGAAACGGTCGAGTCTCTCGAAAGCAAACGGCCCAAGGCGGAAGCGGCCCGGAAGGAACTGGTCGAGTTGCGCAAAGAAATCGCGGCCCGCGCCCGCGCGCGCCAGGAGGAGGCGAAGCGCAAGGCCGAAGCCGGCGAGACTCCGCCTCCCGACGCAAAAAAAGAGCCGGCGGCCACTCCGCAAGAAATGGAGCGGATGGCGAAGCTGGACGCCGTCGCCAGCCTGAACACGCATGGGATCGATTTCCTTCACGCGGTGGTCGCGATGGCGGAAAACAAACCGAAGGAAGCGCTCGAATATTTGCGGCAGGCTGGAAAGGGGATGCCCCGGATGCCCGGTTTGCATCTTCAGATCGGCGAAGCCTGGGCGCGCTTGGGGAAATGGAATGAAGCCCTCGCATCCTTCGAGCATGTCTTGAAGATGGACCCGCATAATCCCCACGCTTTCGTCGGCCAGGCGCGCTGCTTTCTGGCCCTGCGACGCAACGAGGAAGCCGCCGGGGCCGCCCTCAACGCCATAAACCTCCTTTACTATTATCCGCTGGCGCATCTGTTGCTGGGCATAGCCCTGCTGCGGCTCGGCCACGCGGAGCGCGCCGTTCTCGCATGGAAAACGGCCGTCGATCTCAACCCGATGTTTTGGCCCGCGCATATACGCCTGGCGCGTTTGTTGAAAAACAGCGACCCGGAAGTCGCCGCGGCCTATCGCGAGCGGGTTCGGGAGATCCGGCTGAACGCACGCGCGATGGCCCGGGGTGAGCAACCGGAGGTGAAGCCCAGTCTTAGAATCCCAGCCCACCAGCCGTCGCCCGCGCCTTCGCCCGCGGAGCCCCCGCTTGCTCCCTTTCCGCCGGAACGTCTTGGCAAAGACATCCCGCCTTTTGCCGAAGACGCAGTGACCCTTGTTACAGGCTTGCCAAGGTCGGGAACCTCCTTGCTGATGCAAATGCTCGCGGCCGGGGGCGTCAAACCCCTTACCGATGAGGTTCGCATCGCCGATCCCGACAACCCGCGCGGTTATTTCGAACTGGAAGCCGTGAAATCGCTGGCCGAGGACTCCTCGTGCCTGCTCGAAGCCGGGGGCAAGGCGGTGAAAGTCATCCTGCCGCTGCTCCAGCATGTGCCGGCGGGGAAGCGGTACCACGTCCTCCTCATCGAGCGCGACCTCAACGAGATATTCGCCTCGCAAAAAACGATGCTGGACCGGTCCGGCAAGGCTGTCGCCGATCCCACGACGCTTCGTCCCGCGTATGAAGGGATATTGAAACGGGGGCGCCAGATTCTTTCGAACTCACCGCGCGTGCGGGCTTTGCGGTTGAGCCACAAATGGGTGCTAACGCATCCGTTGGAGGCGGCGCGGGCGATAGCCTCTTTTCTGGGTCTGCCTATGGACGCCGCCAAAATGGCGGCAGTGGTGGACCCTGCTCTCTACCGTTCTCTTCGAGCCGAAGAGAAGACGGCGCCTTGAGAAGCGCCGGGGTACAAACTAAGAGCGTGCAATCGTCAGGATTGCACGCTCTTGGAAGAAAGATCAAAGTCGATCCGCCTATTGGCTGGACGGTGTTTGGACGATGGTGGAATTCTGAAGGACGATACCTGATGCGGCCACGACGCCGTCTACTGTTGAGCCGACCGGGTTGCCGCCCACTATGATCGAGTTCATCACGAACGTGCGGCTGGGCGCAAGGACGCTGCCGTGAAGGATGGAAGCCTGCATGTTATAGGTGTCCGGGGAGGCGGGCAACCCTTCAATATTGAAGACCACGTTGTCCTCCGTCAGTCCGCCCGAGAGAAGAACTTGAGAATTACTCAGGCGAAACGACCCGGACGGTGATGCGCCTTGCGCGGAGATGTTGAAGACGAACTTGGTGTTCGCATTGCCGCTAAGCGTCAGCGTCGAATTCGCGAGGGTGAAGCTGTTAAGGTTCAGAACGGATTGCGTGTTGGCCGTCCCGGTGATGGTGATGGACTGGCCGCTCATGTTCAGGTTAAGATTTCCGGGCTTGTAGACGAGAGTCCTTCCCCCGCCAGTGTCCGGGGAAGCGTAATTGATCGCATTTGGCAAGGCGCCGAGGGCGCCGCTTGCGGAGATCAACTGATTCCGCTGGGTATCCAGCGTAGTGGGGTTGCCTTGGATGGCGTGATGAGCAACGAAGTTGCTTGAACCGGTGTAAACAGGGGCCCCGTAGAAGGTCGTCCCGGGATAGTAATAGAGATTTCCGTTGATCGTATTGACGGAGTTATCGAAGCTGACGACCGAGTTCGAGTTTCCGATTGCAACGTCGCCGGTGATGGCGCTGCCGTTGGTCATCAACAAGGTCGTCGTGCCGGTTCCCATCGTAAACGCGGCGTAACTCTCTCCATCGTTCCAGAAATATTGATTCTGCAGGGTGTCCGCCCAGGCGGTTGCCTGACCAAGGATGAACATACCAATGATCGCCGCGAATGGGAAAAGGTTTCTCAGTTTCATAGGTGTGGAGTGGATGGAGGTAAAAAGGGAGGGGAAATTTTTTGCGCTTTAGAACGAATTTTGATCAGGAAACGCACATTGTCAATAAAAAGTTTCCGACGCGATGCTTTTTTATTTAAGAAGCGCGGTCCAACGCCTATTTTGCCCTGGTTGACCTCCTCCCGCGCATCCTCGGAGTCCACGCTACCCGGTTTTGGCGAGCTTGCAATCCTTGGGCTGACTCTTCTGGCGCCTTTGCTGGGCGGCTTGACCCAGCTTTGGGCCCAGGGAACTCTTCTTGTCCTAACGGGATTGCTATTCCTCGCCCGCCCTCCCCGCCGTTCACTCGGCCTGGCGGCAAACGTCGTCTTCCTGTTGCTGATCGCGGTCGCCCTCTCCGCGTTCCTGCCGGCGGCCTGGTTTGGCGTCCCGGAGTGGCGGCGAACGCTCATGGAAGAATTTCCCGGGCAGTTTCCCGGAACGCGAACGCCGCAGCCTTGGATAACGCTGGAAAACTCCCTCCTTTTTTTGACGGCGCTCTTGTGGGCCTATTACCTGCAATGTCAGGACTGGAGCGCGGAAAGCCGCCGTGGCGCGCTACGGTTTTATGTCTTTGGGATGGCCCTTCTGGCGGCGGCGGCGGCGGCCTCGCTTTTTTCGAATCGCACGGTGCCGTTCTGGGCGGGCTACCCGGGCAAGCCGGGGGCCGCCTGGGTATACCATAGCTTTTTCCCGAACCGCAACCAGACGGCCGACGTGCTCGCGCTCGCGGGAATCGTCGCCTATGCCGCCGCGCTGGACGCGTTGCGGGGGAAGCGGTTCGTCCAGCTCGGCTTCCTGGTGATTTCCCTGGCCGTTCTTTGCCTGGAGGTTGTCTGGGTCTATTCCCGCGCCGGCATCCTCCTCTTTTTTGGAGGGACCGCCGCGTGGCAGATGTGGTCTTTCTATCTCTCCCGTTCGGCGCAACGCGCGGGCCTGGCGGCGGCGGGGGTGGCGCTCGTTTTGGCCGGGTTCTTTTTAGGCGGAGGCGAGACGCTCCAGAGGTTCCAAGATAAAAATCTTCATGAGCTTTTGCACGGAAATGATTTTCGAGTGTTGATCCACCACGACGCCTTCCAGATGGCGAAGGCGACTCCCGGGCTGGGCGTTGGCCTGGGCAATTTCAAGGCGCTCTTTCCTTTGAGCCGGACGGCGTCCGTCCAGGAAAACGTTATCCTGCACCCGGAGAGCGACTGGCTCTGGTTTGCCGTGGAGTTGGGATGGGTTGCCGTGGGATTGATAGCCGCCGGTGTCGTACTCTGGTTGAGGAAGTGTTTCCCTTTCAAGGAAGGGACGTCGCGTTATCTGCGGGCGGCGGCGACCGTCTGTGTGGCCGCCTTCATCCTTCACGGTTTTGTGGATGTCTCCGCGCACCGGCTTGGCGCGCTGTGGCCCGCCCTCTTCCTCGCAAGCATCGCAGTGAACGCCGCGGAGGGGCCTATGAAGGGTGGCGGGTTGATCGCGCCGCTCTTCCGGGCGTTTGGCCTGGGGCTGGCCGGGATCGGAATTTTATGGGCGGCTTCCAGCAATGGCGTTGGCGTGAAGACGATTCCCACCACCGCCGACGTCAATCGATTGAGGCGCGAGGCGGCGACCTTTATCGAACAAGGGGACTATAAGGATGCCATCGCAAGTTCATCGGCGGCCATCCGGATCGCCCCCGTGGACTGGACGCTCTATTTTCAGCGGGCCGCCGCGGAGGCGCAGCTAGCGTTGTCGGACCGCGACGCGCGGCGCGACTTCGCGACCTCTCGGTTCCTGGAGCCGCATTGGGACCAGCTCTGTTTTCAGGAAGGGGGGCTTTGGCTCGCGGCGGGAAGGACCGATTACGCGATCAATGCGTGGACGGAAGCGATGCGCCGCTCGCTGGAACCCGCGCCGGCCCGGAAAGTAAAGACCGCCCCGATACTCTTCCGCCAGATGCTGGCGGCGGCGAAGCCCGACTCGACTCTTCGCGGGGCGTTGAGGCTGCTTTCAAGGCGGGATTCCGATTGTCTCCTGCTCTTTCTGGGCGCGGCGGATCCGCTGGAGTTTGATATCGAGAGCCTGCGCCTGCTCCGGGAGGATCCTGAGCTTCGCACCTTCTCGGAAGTGCAGCGCAGGCAGTTCTTCAAGTTATGGTACGAGAGGGGGGACCGCTACGCGCTGGCCGACGCCCTCGAATCCCGCCCGGAATTCCTGCCCGCGGCCTGGAGCTGGCTGGCCGCATGCTACGCGTCCTGGGGCCGGTATGAGGAGGCGTGTAAAACGGTGTTTAAACTAGCCCCGGCTCCCGCCATGCCCCGGCCCGGGCCGCGCGCGACGCTGGAGGCATTGCAGCGGGACTATTTCGTCAACCAGGGCGACGTGCAAAAGGGGGTGGCGCTATGCCTTGAACAGGAGAAGGAAGGCCAGTTGGATGCCGCCTTGTTTACGCTCCATTCCGTGCAGCCCGCCTCGCCGCCGCTTTATTTTCCCTACCTTCAGGGCCGGCTGTGGGGAGAGAAGGGGGATTGGAAAGAGGCTTGGGCCGCGCTGGGCCCGTTCCTGGCCCGCTAGACTAACTGGAGCGTTTTTTCGCCCCCAGGCGGCTGGCACAGCCGCCTCTACAACGAAAGGATCGAAAGAACGCGCTAACCCGGATATTTCACCATTAGCTAATACGCCGTCTTCGGCGGCGCGATCATGTGCCAGGCGCTCGTGATGATGATGATGCAGTCGAGCGCGAAGGTCCAGTTTTCCAGGTAGGTTATGTCGGCCTTCAGCCGGTTGGCGATGTCTTCGGGACTCTTCGCCTGCCCCCGGAAGCCCCATATCTGCGCGAGGCCCGTCACCCCGGGTTTCACGAATGTCCGGACGTGGTAGTTCCCCATCAAGCGCGCGAACTGCCGGTTGTGCTCCATCAGGTGAGGACGCGGGCCCACGACGCTCATGTCCCCTTTCAGGACGTTCCAGAACTGCGGTATCTCGTCGATGCTGAACCTCCGTATCCAGCGTCCCGCGCGGAAGACCCGCTCGTCGTTTTGGGAAGCCTGGCGCGCGGGGTCGTCGTCGTGGTTGTTCGGGCGCATGCTGCGATACTTCAGGATCGTGAATTCGTGGTTCTGAATGCCCGCGCGCGGTTGCTTGAAGAAGAGCGGTCCGGGCGATTGCCGGCGCTGGACAAGCCAGACGACCAGCGATGTGAATGGGAAAACGAAGATCAGCACCAGCGTCGCCACGGTGATGTCCAGGAGGCGCTTGAACCCTCTGTTCACCGGGTTCTCCAACGGTTCCCGGCGCAGGGTGATGAAATGGAGGCCGTCATCCTCCACGTCCACCACCGGGTGGCTGAGTTTCTCCTCCAGGTCGTTCAGGATCAGCAGGCGCACTCCGAGTCTTTCGAGCACCGAGACAAGATGCATGTGAACATTGCGCAGCGTCGGCAGTTCCAGGAGGATGACCTGAGTCACTCCCTTCGCGGCGACGACCGCCTCCACTTCGTCCGAATACCCCAGGCACGGCAGGCCGTGCACATCCCCCGCGGGCTTCTCGTCGCACAGGATGCCCACGACCTCGATGCCGTAGGCGGCCTTGCGCACCAGCCAGTCTCTGAGCCTTTCCGCGTGCGCCGCGGAGCCGATGAGGAGCGTCTTGTCCGCGTGTTCCTTGCGAAAAAACCGCCGGGCGAGGATGGTCGGCAGGCGATAGTTCGTCCACAGGAGCAGCAGATAGAACAGCGCGCTGTAAGCGAGCATGAAGAAGCGGGAGATGAAGGCATCCTTGAAGACGGCCAGGTAGAATGTCACCAGGAGGATGGAGAAAACCGCCTGCCGCAGCGCGATCTGGTGCCGCGACACCAGGTCTTGCTGGAAGAGAGCCGTCCGGCGCGGCGCTTTGTCCCGGTCGAATGCTTCCAGGACGACGCCCACGAGAAACAACCCGCAGTAAACGGCGTAGTGCGTCAGGAATTCGAGGTCTATGCCCCCTATCGCCACGAACACCGCCACGCAGAGGCAGAAGAGCGCCGCCGCCAAGGCGCATTGGCAGACCAGGAGCGCGTTCCGAAGGCCCCGGATGCGTTGGGAAATCATGACTTCGTGGAATGGCGCATCGCGTCCCGCAAGGACGGAGACTCAGCCTGGGAATTGGCGCCGGAAGCGGGAGGGATGGGTTGCCATGGGGATGCGGATACCCTGTTAACGTGCCATCCTTCCCGGCGGAGGGCAACCCCTTCGTCAGGGGAAACCCTTACGCTGGCGCCATTCCCCGCGCCATTCGCATTTGCCGCGCGTCCCCGCATCGCGTATGGCTTTCCTGCCGCCTGCGTTTCCATGAAAATCATTCTGGTTCTCTGCCTTCTCGCCGCCGCCGGGGCGCCGGCCCAGACGATTCCAGATATCAACCGCCTCGTCCTGGCGCGGATAGCCACGATGCCCGTTGGCGGCGCGTACGCCGCGAGCCACGACGCGAGCCTTCGTCTCCAGGGCGCCGCGCGGCTGGCCGGCGACGGGCGGCTCCTCCTCCAGCCGGAGGCCGCGGCGCCCACCTATTGTTCGGGCGCCACCTACCTCGTCTTTCTCGGGGTTATCCAGGCTTTGCGCGACCGCGGCGTATTGGAACTGGATGAAGAGACCCTGGGCCGTCTTCCGGTTCGCGGGCAGGCGGACGGGCAGGGCGTCTGGGGCCGCTGGAACGCCAACGGGCCCGGCACGGCCCGGCTTTTCCACGAGTTGCGGCTGGGCTCCAACTTTTCCTCCATCCGCGACGCGCTCCCCGGCGACTTCATGAAAATCTTCTGGACGCCCGAAGTCGGCGCGGCGGAACACGGGCATTCCGTCGTCTTCCTCGGGCTTGAAACGCGCGATGGCGCGCCGGCCGTTCGTTTCTGGTCCAGCAACAAGCCCGGCGGTTACGGCGAGAAAAGCGTCCCGCTTTCACGGGTCAGCCGCGCCATTTTCTCCCGCCTGGAGACCCCGGCAAACCTCTCCCGCGCCCGGGATTTGCCCGCCGTCGACTCCTATTTGTCCAGTCTGCAAAGGAAACGCTCCAGTTTTCGGGAAGCGGCCCTCCAATGCGGGTTCCTCCCCTCCGAGCCGTAGGAGAAATCCTCTCCGCGGTATTCTTTATGCTCATCTGGCGGTCGTGAACGTCAAAGAATTGTATGCGAACATTCCCTTCCTGATCACCGCGGAAGAGGAGAAATCCTTCTGGCGCCGCTGGGGCATAGGCTGGTGGATCAGCGTCGATGGCGTCCTGGTCAGTTCCTGCAAGTCGGACGCGGAATTGCACGACCACATCCGCGAGATAAAGCTGGCGCGGCAGACGGGCAAACTCGTTCCCTGCCGCATCCACGGGCATTACAGCGAGCACGAATCCATCGCCGTCACCGAGGCGGTGGCTGCGGCCAACGGGTACCGGGTCGTCATGACCGACGACGGAGAGGAATCGTTCGTAAAAGTTCAGCCCACGGAAGACGCCTGGCGCTTCCACCAGAAACGGATGCGGATGCTGGGCCGCCACGAGGGAAGCGTCCACTCCTGGTGGGCGCGGCCCGAGCTTAAGAAAGAACCGGTTCCGGCCGCCCTCGAATCGAAGAAGTAGCCGTCCCCGGTTGTTTTTTTATTCGAAGATGCCGGCTTTCTCGGGCGTCTGGCTTTCGGCCAGCCAGAGGCCCAGCGCCGCTTCCACGCCGTAAAAGACGCGCGCGATGGCGGTGTGCGCGGCGAGTTCTTCGATGGCTCTCCGAAAGGGGCCCGGCCCTATGTCCCAAAGCAGCGAATGCCAGCGCGGCTTTACAAAGCCCGCGATGCCGTCGCCGATCATGACAAGAGCCGCCAATTGAATCACACGTCGTAGTATCATGGTTTTACGTACGTTACTCCAGCGGGGGCAAAATACAAATGCCCGGCTTGACCTGGTCCGGCCTTCGCGGTGCAATCAGCCCGCATGCCGCTTAAAAAGGCCGATTTCCTTTTGATCGATATCAGCAACTCCTTCACCAAGATGGCGTTTTCGACGGGAAAACGCATCGGGGGCGTGAGCAGGATTGCGACCCGGTTGCTGACGCCGCGCTCCTTTGCGAAGGCGTCCGCGGGCAGGGCTTTCGATGCCGTCGTCCTCTCCTCCGTCGTGCCGGAAGCGGAGAGGGTTCTCCTGAAGGCGCTTTCGAAAAAGCGGGTTCTCCGCGTCGGGCCGAAGCTGAACCTTGGGGTGGGGATCGATTATCCGCGTCCGCGCTCCATCGGCGCCGACCGTCTCGCGAACGCGGCCAGCGCCCTGGCGCTTTACGGGGCGCCGGTCATCGTGGTCGATTTTGGGACGGCGGTTACTTTTGATATTATTTCGGCGCAAGGCCGGTATGTTGGAGGCGTCATCGCTCCCGGACTGGAGGTGATGACGGACTACATGTACCAACGAACCGCCCTGCTCCCGAAGATCAACCTGCTCGAACCGGTGCGGGCCATCGGCAAGTCGACGCGCGGCGCCATGCTGGCTGGCGCCGTCCATGGCTATCGCGGCCTGGTGAAGCAGATACTCGCCGAGATAAAACGCGAACTGCGCGCGCCATCCGCGGAGGTCGTCGCGACGGGCGGTTACGCGAAGCTCATCGCGGCGAAGCTGCCGGAGATCGGGAGGATTCACCCGCATCTCACGCTCGAAGGTTTGCGCATCATCGGCGCCTTGAACCGATGAAGGTTCCCTTCAGCCTTTTTCTCGCGCTCCGCTACCTGAAGCCGAAGCGGACGTTTGTTTCCATCATCACGCTCATCTCCGTCCTGGGCGTCACGCTCGGCATCACGGTGTTGATCCTCGTCATCTCGGTGATGACGGGGTTCGACCAGGAGCTGCGCGACAAGGTGCTCGGCTTCGACGCGCACATCGTCGTGAACAACGAGGATATGGCGGAGGGCGTCATCCAGGACTGGCGCGACTTGGTGGCGAAGATCGACAAGACGCCCGGCGTGGTGGCCGCCGCGCCGTACGTGCAGGGGCCGGTCATCGTCGAGTTCGAGCACCGCAGGCTCGCGCCGGTCATCCGCGGCGTCAACCTGGACGAGCAGGAAAAGGTCACCCCGCTCAAGAAATCGATCATCGCCGGCAGCGCCGTTTTGCGGGGCGACAGCGCCATCATCGGCAGCGAGATCGCGCGCTCGCTCGGGATCGGCGTCGGCGACAAATTGACCGTCTATTCGCCCGGGAACATCAGCGACGTCAGCAAGCTCATCGACGAGCTGGAGAAACATCCCAACGATCAAAAGCGCCTGGCGGACTTGAAAGGCCTCGTCTCGCCGAACGACCTCACCGTCACCGGCATTTTCGAGTCGGGGCGGTTCATCTACGACTCCGAATTCGTCCTCGTGCCGCTGCACATCGCGCAGGAGCTTTACGCGATGGAGGACGACGTGCACGGCATCACCGTCAGGACCGACGACCCCTACCAGGCGGAGGCGATAAAGAACCGGCTGGCCTCCTTCCTGCCGCCGCCCATGGCCGCCTCCACGTGGATCGACCAGAACAAACAGCTCTTCGACGCCATCCGCACCGAGCGCAACGTCATGTTCTTCCTGCTCCTGTTCATCGTCATCGTCGCGGCATTCGGCATCATGAACACGCTCATCACCGTCACCGTGCAGAAGACGCGGGAGATCGGCATCATGAAAGCGCTCGGCGCCACCACGCCGCAGATCATCTGGGTCTTCCTTTCGCAAGGGATGATCGTCGGCCTGTTCGGCAACGTCAGCGGCCTCGCGCTGGGCATGACGCTCATCCGTTACCGGAACGAATTCCGCGACTGGCTGGGCCGCGTCCTGCACATCCAGATATTTCCGGCGGAGATATACCAGTTCAGCGCCATCCCGGCCAAGGTGGTGCCGCACGATGTCGCGATCATCTGCCTGAGCGCGTTTGCGATCTGCTCGCTCGCGGCGCTGGTTCCGGCCTGGGCCGCCGCGCGGCTCGACCCGGTCACGGCGTTGCGCTACGAATAATCCGGCTCGCGACGACAGCGGATCGATCTCCTGCAACCGCGCCTTTTCCTTCAAAGTAGCTCGTCCTTAAGTAGAAGGGTTCGATGCAGGTCGCGAATTTGGTCCCACGGCTCCCTGGAAGTGTATGCTTCACTTCGTCATGAGGTTCCGGTCAGCGATTGTTCGAGTTCGGCGATGACCTCATCGAGCCATTGGCGCATAGGGACGCCCCGAAATCTTTCCGGACTATAGTAGCAGTCAATTTCCAGCATCGCTCGGTTGAGGTCCGGCCCTTGAAATTCCGCAATAATTTGGCGAAGATCATGTAATGCGCCAGCCCGGGTTCGGGGGCTGGCATACTTTATATATTCAGCCACGGCTTCTTCGGGTTCATCAAAGTCACAGTGCCAGTCCGGGTTGAAGTAACAGCCGAGGAACTGGTTGGCATGCTCAAACCGCTCTCTAGTTTTCATCAGATATTCGGAGGTTGAATTGTTTAGCGAAGCATTGGAATCCAGTTTGGATATAGTAACCAGCAGGGGAATTCGGATTAGATCTCAGAAAAAAAGCGGAGGACGAGGTGGAAACGGATACACCCTCTTTTGTGACGATTTTTCCAACGGACCTGTTTAAATTACCGTGGATTAATAGAGTTCGGTCCTCACCAGCCTCCAACCACTTTGTGATCTGCCCGGCATTGGCTTTGATGGCCTGCGCCGCTGCTGTTTCGGCGGTGACTTGGTCGACGAAAGACGACACCAGACCGGGGGCTGACGGGTCGGTCATCGCCCTAGAAGTGGAATGGCCTTTTAGTATTCAGGCTTAAAATTGGGATCTATCCACGCTCTCTTAACCTGCCCCGGTTTTAGTTTGATTTCGTCGATATCGAATTTTTCGAGCATGGTCAGAAAATCATCGAAAGAATTGGCCACTTTTGGATCCGCTTCGTCCACCTCATGGTCCCAGAAGTGGATGGTTCCGTCTGCAGGATTCAAGTATATATAATCCCCTCCTTCGGCTTCGGCAAATGGCAGCATGTTTTTAGGAAAGCCCTCAATGGCATTGCAACAACGAATGATGTCAGCCGCTGGGATGAACTGCCGAACATTGGCGCTTGTTCGCTCGTCGATTTTAAAAATGTTCTCTTCCGGCTCCGCGCCGTCATGTTGATTCAGGAAAGCCTTATAGCTTTTCGGGAGTTCTCCAAATCGGATCTCCAGAGCTTTCAACGCTGCAGAGGGCCTTGAAGGGGTTATCGGGATAATTACGCTCATTTGTCAAATCCTCCATTGCGGATAATAGCCGCCCCTCCAGTGTGCTTCACTTCGTCATGAATGTCTATAGGGACTAACTGCATTGTTTCGCCATCCTCCACGTGATGCCAAACGTAACCTTTTGGCGTCTTTTGCAATCCGACGGCTTTATTGGCAAGCTTGGAATCGATCCCCTTGTTGCCAGTGAGACCATCCACCTCAACCTCCGCAAGTGCGTGGTCGCTGAAATCGGGGAAGCCTTGAAGCGTGAACTCAACTCCAGCCGGATGCATCTTTCCCGCATACTTGCTATTTATGGGGCGGCGGCCATTGATCGTAGGGATTTGGGTAGCAGGCGGCCCCATCGCTTTCTCATCGTAGGCGCTCCTTTCTTCTGCGTCCGAAGCTTGATCAAAGGGGCTTTTAGCCGTGATGCTTCCCGCGTCCCCGGACATCCCCCCTTCAAACTCCTCCAGAACTCCGCCCAACAGCATCATTGCCATCGAGTCAACAAAATCGAGGTCGTCCTTTTGGGAGCGGATATATGGGTGTTGCAGTTTCAACCAATTCAGCGTGGCTTGATCGTTGAATTTCTCCGCGTAGTAAGCGGCGATGTGGTTCAACTCCGGGTTATTGATCCCGTATTGCTTCAGCATCAGCGGGCGGTAATCGTCCTCCTTGCCGTGTTCCAGGATGTATGCCCGCCGCTGCATCTCTTCCGCCACTTGTCGCGCTTCTTCCGCTGCCGCGTAATGGCGTTGATATTCCCTGTCCGCCCAGGGCTGGGGTCCCCTCCCGAGGTCCTCCTCCGCGGCTTTCTCCAGACAACGCTGCGCCAGGAGCGCAAGCTTCTTTGCCTGCGCGGTTCTTTGCGCCTGGCGCTCTGTTCCTCCGGGGTCTCCGGAGGTCCATCGGCCCCCGCCCGGCTGACCCGCGGGCATGCGCGGTTCATCGGGATTATATCCCGCATTGGCGAACGAATCGTCGGTAATGATCTCGATGGCCGCCGCCGCCGGTGCAAAGATCAGCTCGATCGTTTTTTGGCGCGGCGATTTCTCATTGGAAATGTCGGCCCGTGCTTGCGGCCATAGGGGGAAGCTTGGACCGATTAAATCCACCTCACGCCCCGCCTCTTCCGCGCCGCGCTCGTTCGCAAAGTCTAAGTTATAGTTGCCCGCCGCCGTTGGTTCCTTCGTTGTCGTCATTGGCTCATGCTTTCTACTCGCTTCGCTTTCCGCCGAATTAGCCCTGTTCCTCTTGTTCTCTTCAACTTTAACACGGAAGCTCTCGCTATCCCAGGGTTCCGTTGGCTCCATTGGCTCCATTGGGGAAAATTTCATCGGCGGCTGCACGCCCGCCTATCCCAGGATTTGCGGGTGCATTCGGCGCGACCAGTCGAGCCCGCGTCGGAAGCGCCTTATCGGGACGTTGTCGATAGTGCCGGCGTTTCCTGGATTCGCGCCGCAGAGCGGTCGAAATGCGAGCGGAAGGTTTTCTCCAAACCGGGGTCGTCCATGATGATCATGTCGGTGTCGTGCGCGCGGTTTCCGTCGTTCTCCCAGATTTCGTTCCACCAGCAGAAGCCCGCGACATGCGGCCAGCGGTTCGCAAAAATGTCCGCGAGCGCGGCGTCCGCCCACGCGGCGGCGGGCAGGGCGCTGTTCCCCGCCGTGCAGCCGAATTCTGAGACGAGGATCGGCTTGGACGGATCGAGCGCCGTCAGCCGCGCATAGACGCCGTCCATTTGCCCGCGGAAGCCGGGCAGGTCTTCGCGCTCGCCCGGCGTGCGCGCGCCGTAGTCGCTCACTCCGATCCAGTCGATATAGGCGCCGCCGGGGTAGTAAGCCTCCAGCCGGTTGGAGTCCGTCTCCGGGTCGTCGCTGTTGTTGACGTGCCAGACCCAGGTGATGTTGTCCGCGCCCCGCCCGCGCATCAGCGTGATGATCCGCCGGTACGCCTCCGCGAATTTCCCGGGATCGCCGCTCCAGGGGAACCACCGGCAGTTGCATTCCACGCCCCATTCCACGAGGAGCGGGCCTCCGAAGTTCCGCGCGGCGTCCGCCCATTTGCGGAAGGCGCCGTCGAATTTCCCCGCCGCGATGGCGGAAACGGTGTAATGCCTCTCGGGCTTGAATTCCTCCGCGCGCGACCAGGTCATCAGGCGGATGTAGGGGACTTTGCCGAGAGCGCGAATCCAGCGGCAGGTTTTCAAGGGGAAATCCTCTCCTTCAAACCACTGCTGGGAGAAATAGATGTAAGCGGCTTTTTTGCCCACCGCCGCTTCGTATCGGGCTGTGTCCTCCGGCGTTACATTGTATTCGAGCGCCTCGTGCCCGTGCGCGGGGCGTCCGTCGTAGAAGAAGCCGTTGTAGAGTTTCCCCCCGGGCGGCGGGGAGAGCTTTTCGGCCGCGCCGGAATGAAAAGGAAGCGCGAGAAGCAGGATCGGGATCAGCATCTTTGCGAACGCCTCCTTTATCAACTGCGCGTAAGTTTCGGAGGGCCGGTCTCCGAGCTGGTCCTCCACGAGGCGGTCGGCGCCCTTGGTGTAATCGATCGCGTAGAGGCCGAAGCGCGGCGTCAAGGAACCCCATTCGTAGTTGTCGAAGAGCGACCAATGGAGGTATCCCACGAGGGGGATGCCGTCGTTGACGATCTTCACGACCTCGTGGACGTGCAGGCGCAGGAATTGGCTGCGCTTCAAGTTATCCGCCCGGCGCGAAGCTTTGTTGTCGGCCCGCCGTCGCAGCGCCATGCCGTTTTCCGCGATCAGAACCGGCCGGTTGAAATCGCGCGAATAGCAGCCGCAAAAGAAATGCAGGCCGCGCGGGAGGACGCGCCAATCCCACCATTTGCTGGTGATGGTGTTCATGATCCAGGAGTGGAACGACTTGTTTTTAAACTCGTGATCCCACAACGCCGGGAGCCGGAAGGCGTGGGCGGCGAACGGGTCGTAGTAATCCAGCCCGATGTAATCGAAGAGCCGCGCACGCGGGGAATCGTAGATCGCCGAGAGCGCGGGTTCGAAGGCTTTGCAAGTGAACCGGCGGCAGCCGATCCAGTTGCTGATCCGTTTTACCAAGTCGCCGAAATAGTAGGGGATGTCCTTGCGCAACGGGATTCGCGCGGCGCGGAAGGCGTCCTCGAATTCGCGGTGCTTGGCGAATATGTATTCTTTGACACGATGCCGCGGGATGCCGCGTTCCGCGACGCTCACCAGATCCAGGAGCACCTTGTCCGACCAATAGAGATCGCTGCAATAGTTGTTGAACGTAACCAGGGGCGCGGCCCAGCCTTCCGCTTCGTAGAGGTCGTGAAGCGTGTTGTAGGCGAGCACGTGCCCGGCAAGAAGGCCATTATAAGCGCCGATGACGGAGGCGAACCCGAGGCGGCGCCTGGAGGGGAACTGGTTTCCGAGGTACGTGTTGAGCACCAGCATGTTCGGCTCATTGATCGTGATGAAGTAACGCAGGGGCGCGGCGAGCCGCCGGTTGAGATGCGCCGCCGCCTTCTTCACATAAGCGGCGAACAGCCTGGGCGTTTCCGCGTCGAACCACGGGTCCGGCCCGAGCCACGCCGGGTGGACGAAGTGATGCAGCGTCACGACCGGTTCCATCCCGTGCGCGCGGCATGCGGCCAGCATCTGCGCGTAATGGTCGAGCGCCGCATGGTCGAAGGGCGGGGGCTGCCCGCGTTCGTTTAAAGTTGTCGGCTGCACGCGGCTCCATTCGACGCCGAGGCGGAATGCGTTGAAGCCCAGTTCGCGACAGCGGGCGAAGTCTTCCTCGTAGCGCGTCCAGAACTCCGCCGCCGCGCCTGTTTTCACCACGTCTCCCTTTGCCTCGGCGGTCGCCCAGTTCGTCTGCGGCTGGCCCGCGCCGTTGTAGCCGCCTTCGGATTGGTAGGCCGAAGTCGCCGCGCCCCACAGGAAGTTCATGCCCCCGCTGCCGCGCTGGCGATGGCGGCGCGTTCTTCGGCGTTGATCTTCAAGGGCGGCAGGTCGTCGCCGATGAGCGTCTCGACGACCGTCCTCGCCGCATCGGGCCGCGCGAGCGCCAGGGCGCGCCGGCGCATGGCCGCAAGGCGCTCCGGTTCATCGAGCAGGCGGTCGATCTTGAAGGGGATCGTCGTCATCTCGTTGCATTTGATCGCCACGCCGTCTTCGAGCAGGTGGTCGCTGTTCCTCTCCTCCTGGCCGGGGATGGGGGAGACGATCGCCATCGGCAATCCGCACGCAAGCGCTTCCGCCGTCGTCAGCCCGCCCGGTTTGCCGATGAAGAGGTCCGCGGACTTCATCAACTCGTGCATTTTGTCCGTGTAACCCAGGACGCGGAAATGCGCGGACCCGCTTCCCGCGATGGCCTCGGCCCGGTTCCGCAATTCTTCATCGCGCCCGCAGACGACGAGCGCCTGTGTTTCGTTTCGCAGATGCGCCAGCCGTTGCAGGATGAATTCCGCCGGGCCCACACCCAGCGCGCCCGCGGAAAGGAGAAGCGTCCTCTTTTCCGGGTCGAGGCCGTGGGCGGACAGCACGGCGCGGCGGTCGACCGGCTCGCTGAAAACGGGGTCGATGGGTATGCCGGAGACGGTTATCCGCTCGCCGGGCAGGCCGAGCGTTTCAAGGTGCGCCCTGGTCTCCTCTATCGCGACGAAGTAGCGGTGGAACGTGCGCGAGAGCCACATCGCGTGGAAATCGAAATCCGTCACCACGATGGAAAGGTGCGCCTGCAGGTTGCGCGTCCGGATCAGGTGCGAGATGAGCCCCGCGGGCATGAAGTGGGTGCAGACCGTGATGTGCGGGTCGAACCGGCGGATGAATTTCACGAGCGGCCCGGTGTTCAGGCGGTCGAGCCGCAGCCGCATCGCGTCGGTCTTCCACGGTTCGTCGCTCGTCTTGTACCACCAGCCTAGAAATTCCGGGGCCGAGCGGACGAAGGTCGTGTAGAGCTTCGAATAGAAATCGCGGAAAAGCTTGTTGGTGTATTTCAGCGCGTCCTCGTGGACGACCTCCTCGACGCGGCCATCCCGGGCGAAGGTCTTCGCCAGCGCCTCGGCGGCGCGCGTGTGGCCCGTGCCCGCGCTCGTCGAAATGATGAGGACGCGTTTCCTCGCTTCAATCATCCCAAAAAAAGGAACGGTAGAACTCGCGCTCCTCGTGATCGACCTTCGGGTGAAGCCAGCCGCGTTCGTAAAATTCGCGATCGTCGGGATCGGAGGCGCAGCCGTTCAACAGCAAAAGCAGCGGCACGAGGGCGAGCAGGCGTTTCATCGTTTGGAAAAAGGACAATCACCGTTTCGCCCCCCGTTTGCAACCGAAGATCAGCCCGCCGCCCGCAACCACGCCGCCAGCACGATGGCGGGCGGAAGCCAGACGAGAAAACGGATGTTCCTCCGCGGGGCGAACGCGCCTAGTCCGCACCCGGCTGTGAATCCCCAGAAATGCGCCATGAAATCGGTGTGTTCGCCTTCCGTGCCGAGATACGCCAGCAGGGACGCGCCCGCGCCCAGCGGCAGGATCATCTCCCATAGCCGGACGCGGCGCGGGCCGGAGAGCACGTTGACCGCCTGGCGGGCCGTAAGCATGCCGAGCGCACCGAAGACGGCGGTCGAAGCGCCGATGGAGACGCGCGGCTCGGGATTGTAGAACCACGCGTTGGCGAGGTTGCCGAGCGCCCCGCTCAGGAGAATGCCCGTCCAGGTCACGCCCGTCCCGAGCATCGGCAGCAGGAACGCCGAGAAAAGCAGACCGGCGGCAAGGTTGGCGGCGAGGTGCGGCAGATCGGCGTGGAGCGTCAGCGCGGTGACGGTCCGCCACCATTGGCCCCGCTTCAGGATGTCCTGGGGCGAAGCGCCGCCGCGTTCGATCCACCACTCCGGCGCGCGTTGCTGCAAGAGGAAGAAGAGCGTCATCATCCACGCGAAAACGAAGAGCGAGAGAGGACGGACCTTGCCGTTTTCAACGACGGTCGGAACCCGGCGATTTTCGAGTTCAAACTTTTCGAGTTCCTTGCCGACCGCTTCCAGACGCCGTCGTTCCACACACAGGACAAACTGCGAACCGTCCCGGAAAAGCCAGCAGCCGAGCCCCATCGCCAGGACGACGAGAGCGCGGTCATTGGCTTCGCGGCGGCGTCCGTACCGGCCGGCTTCCGCCAGCGCGGGGTTGTCGGGAAGTTCGGGCATTTGGAACGGGATATGCTTTAAACCCACGCCCAATGAACAGCAAACGGAAGATATTGATCGTCGATGACAACCCGATGATCGCGAAGATGGTGAGGGTCTGGCTGGAAAGGACCGGCTTCTACAAGACGCGCGAGCAGACCGACCCGCTCCACGCCCTCGAGACCGCACGCCATTTCAAACCCGACCTCGTTTTGCTGGATGTCGATATGCCGGGTATGGACGGCGGCAAAGTGGGCGACGCCATCCGGCGCGACCCGGAGTTGGGAGGGACGCCGATCCTGTTCCTGACCGCGTTCATCGCCCGCGCGGAAAGCCTCGCGGGAGGGCGGAAATTCATCCCCAAACCGGTTTCACCGGCGGAATTGATTGAGAGCGTCGAAGAGGCGCTGGCCGTCTGCCACTAGGGCGCCTCATGCGCTTTTGGCCCCTGGGCGATGTCGTTGCCGTTGCCGCCTGGAGCGGGAAGGCAACGACCAAGCGCCAGACCGTTCCAGGTCTCTAGGCGGCTGGCACAGCCGCCCTCTACAACCCAGGAGCGGGCGAAGTGCGTGACACGCTCTAAACTAAGTCAGGAAAGTCCGGTCGAGAAGGCCGGTTCGCCCAGGGGATCGGTCTCGCGAGGTTCGTTGCCCTCGGGTTTGAACTCCGAGGCTCGCTTTTTTCCTTCTTCGATTTGCGCCGGCGTCATTTGCGGCAGTATGGCGTTCAGATTCACCGCGGCCCTGGCTTTCGGGTCGGGTTCGTCCTGGGCCATCGCGAGCGTATACCACTTATAGGCTTCCACGAGGTCTTGCCGGACGCCCTCTCCCCGGGCCAGGGCGTAACCCAGCGCGTTTTCACCGCGGGAGTTCCCTTGGACAGCCGAGAGCCTGAACCATTTCGCCGCTTGCGCCGGGTCGGCCGGGACCCCTTCGCCACGCTCGTAACGCAGTCCCATGGAAAACTCGGCGTTGGGTTCACCCTGGTCGGCCGCTTTGCCAAGCCATTTCAGACCCTCTTGCGGATTCTTCGGCACGCCTGCGCCATTCCAAAAAGTGTAGCCGAGAGCCGCTTCCGCATCCCTGTCTCCCTGCTCGGCGGCTTTCTGGCACAGGGCGAAAGCCTTCGCGGGGTCCTTTTCGACGCCCGTGCCCGAGCCGTACATCCAGCCGAGCAGGAACTCGCCTTTCTTGTCCCCGGCATCCGCCGCTTTTTGCAGCCACGCGAGGGCCTGCGCCGGATCCTTTTGGACGCCCTGTCCGCGCAGGAAACCGAGTCCAAGGATCGCCTGCGCGCGGCCGTTTCCCTGGGTCGCCGCTTTCTTCAGCCATTCCATCGCTTTGGCTTGATCTTTTTCGACGCCAAGGCCGTTAAAATAGGCGAGTCCAATTTGCAACTGGGACTCCGGGCGGCCCTGGTTCGCCGCCTTTTCGAACCACATGGCGGCCTGGTTCCAGTCTTTGAAGACTTCGTCCCCCTTCGCATAAATCTTGCCGAGGCTTTCTTCCGCATCCGCATCGGCTCCGTCCGCCGCCTTGCGGAGCCAGTTCAAGGATTCCCCACGGTTCCGGCCCATCCATTTCCCCTCCCATAAAAAGCAGGCAAGCTCCTGCTGCGCCTGCGCGTCGGAGGCGTCCGCCCTTCGCCTCAGCAGTTTTTCGAAGTCCTCGGGCTTTTCCGGCGCGGCCATGCCCTTCAGGTAGTAAAAGGCGAGCAGGTGTTGCGCCTGGCGGTAGCCGTGGGAAGAGGCTTTCTCCAGCCATTTCACCTCCGCGCCGGGGTCTTTCGCCACGCCGGAACCATTATGGTAACACAACGCAAGGTTGTATTCCGCCAGGGGCGCTCCCTGGTCGGCCGCTTTCTGGAACCAGGACACCGCGGTCGCGGGGTCGCGAGGATAGAGGAGCATTCCGAGGTCGCATTGCGCGGCGGCCATGCCGGTCTGGGCGGCCTTGGTGAAAAGCTTCTCCGCTTCCTGCTTGTCCTGGGGGACGATGTGCCCGTTTACATACCAGGCGCCGAGGTCAACTTCCGCCGGCGGAAATTCGGACGCGGCCGCCCGTTTCATCAAGTCCAGCGCTCTCGCCGGGTCTTTAGCCACAAGCTTTCCTTCGTCATAAAGGTGAGCCAGCACCAGGCGCGCCTGGGCGTTTCCGTTCCCCGCCTCCGTTTGCAGTTTGGCGACGCCGGTGGCCGTGTAGCCGGACTGGATGGCTTTCACCGCGATCAGCACCGGGTCGTTGCTCGGGCGTGGCACGGAGGCGTTGAGTTGCGCCACGTCTATTTTCAGCGGGGCGGGCGGCGCGGAAGTCTTCGCGGCCCGGGCGCCGGGATTCCCGATCGTCAATCCGTTCAGAAACCGCTCCGCTCCGGGCCGGTATTTTTCCGAGACTTCCGCGGGCATGAAAACCACGCTTTGAACAGTCCCTTCCGGGCCGGTGTAGATATAATCGAAAAAGACGCTCCGGACGTTCTTGACGACTCCCGCCAGGCTTAGGAAGAGCACATTCCTGCCGTCAAGCGTCCTGACTTCCACGGAAGTGAGGTCGACCTCCGGGTAGGTGGAGCGGAAGTGTTCCAGCGCGGCTCTCGGCAGAGTGTCGAAAGCGACAACCGAAGGTTCCGCGCTGATGATCGCGCCGGCCTTGCCGCTGACGTGCTCGAATTCCATCTTGAATAGATCGTCCGTGTTCGGATGCGGCTTCCACTCCTTTGGATCGATCCAGACGCCGAAATTCGCCCGTGTCGCGCTATAATGGTCGGTCGCCCCCGCGGGCTTCTTGACGACCTTCTCCGCGGCGAGCGCGCAGGCCGCCAACGCGAGCAACAGGCAGACGGCCCGGTAAAACATGCGTTTCAGCGAGGCCGCCCTTGGATCGCGTCCAGCGAATCCAGGCAAAGCTGCGACCACGTTTCCAGGTTCTCCCGTTTTGCCCGCAGTTCCTCCGGCGTCAGGAACGCCAGGCCCGTGATCATTGCCTCGCGCTTGCCGACCTGGGCGGTCTCGAGTTCGAAAAGATGGACGACGCCGAGATGCACCCGGCCCACTTCCGTCGTGTCGTCATTGAGAAGCGCGACGATGCGGTTCGTATAAGGCGTTTCGACGCGAAGTTCCTCCTCGACCTCGCGCCGCACGCCCGCGAGATACGCCTCCCGGTCGAGAGCGAACAACCCTTCATCCATGTCGTTCATGTGGCCGCCGATGCCGATGGAGCCTTTCGCCGCCAGCCGCTGTTCGCCGCTCTTCTTGCCGCGCACGTAGTGGAGGATTTTCCCCCCGTGCGAAAGCAGCGCGTACGGGATGATCTGCTTGAACGCGGGGTCCGTCTCCGCGATCGAGCGCGCCATGAAGAAATTGTTTTCGCGCGAAAGCAGCGCGGGCAGGTAGCGATCCACGTCAAAACTCAGGCCGTGGAAAACGCCGAGCTTCTCCAGCAACGAACGCCGGACAACGAGAACCATTTCTTCTTTCATCGCAGTCCGGGAGTCTCGGGGAAACGCGCGCTACTTCTCAAGGTATTTTTGCAAACGCACCCGCAGGTCGGCCCGCGCGCGGAACAGGACGCTCTTCACCGCCGGTACGGAGAGCTTAAGCACCCCGCCGATCTCCTCGTAGGAAAGCTCCTCGTACCGCCGCAGGATGATGGCCATGCGCTGCGTCTCCGGCAGCGATTCGATGGCCTCGCGGATGGCGCGCTGCAACTCGCCCTCCAGCATGCTCGCGTCCGGCGCGCTGCCGGCCGTGTCCGCCGTCTGCGTAAAGGCGTTTTCCTCCTCCCGGTCCAGCGAAGTGACGGGATGCCGCTTCCGGCGCCGCATCTCGTTGAAAACCAGGTTCCGCGTGATCTTGAAAAGCCAGGTCGTGAACTTCGCGGACGGCTCGTAGCGCGGCGCGGATTTCCAGACCCGTATGAACACCTGTTGCGCGATGTCCTCCGCGTCGGTCTCGTCGCCCAGCATCTTCGCCACCGTGCCGACGACCCTCGCCTGGTGCGCCTCGATCAACTCCCGCAAGGCCTCCATGTCCCCGGTCTTGAGCCGTTCCATCAGGAGGAGGTCGCGAGCATGGTCGTCGCTCATCGCGTGGGGGAACTCATGGTCGTATTTGCAAATAGTTTCAACACATGGAAAGCTGCGCCAGAAAAATCCCATGATTCCGGCCCTGCTTCCCACCGATCTCCGCCCCATTTACGACAAGGTGGCCGCGGGCGGGCGGATCAGCGACGCCGACGCGCTCACTCTTTACGCCTCGACCGATCTGAACGCCATCGGGGCGATCGCGAACATCACCCGGGAACGATACAACGGCAACGTGGCGACCTACATCGTAAACCGCTACATCAATTACTCGAACATCTGCGTCCTCTCCTGCCAGTTCTGCGCCTTCGCGGCGAAAAAGCGGGACGAGCACGCCTTCGAGATGGCCGTCCCCGAGATCATCTCCTTCGCGCGCGCCGCCCTGGAGGAAGGCATCACGGAGATACACATGGTCGGCGGGCTGCACCCCACCCTGCCGAAGGAATGGTATCTCGATCTCCTGCGGGGCCTGCGCGCGCTCGATCCGAACCTCCATATCAAAGCCTTCACCGCCATCGAAGTCCGCCACCTCGCCCGGCGCATCTTCAAGATGTCCATCCGCGAGACGCTGGAAGCGTTGCGCGAAGCGGGCCTCGGTTCGCTCACCGGCGGAGGCGCGGAAATATTCGACGCCGAAGTGCGCGACCGCATCTGCCGCGGCAAGGAGAGCGGCGAGGAATGGCTCGATGTCCATCGCGTCTGGCACCAGATGGGCGAAAGGAGCACCTGCACCATGCTCTACGGCCACATCGAGACCCACGCGCAACGGGTCGGCCACCTGCGGCAACTGCGCGAATTGCAGGACGAAACGCGCGGCTTCACCGGGTTCATCCCGTTCGCCTTCGTCCCGGAAACGACCTCCCTGGCGCACGTCAAACCCGCCTCCGGCTTCGAGGAACTGCGGAACCTCGCCGTGAGCCGCATCTACCTCGATAATTTTGAACACGTCACCGCGTATTGGATAAGCCTGGGCCTGCCCCTCGCGCAGATATCCCTCAACTACGGCGTCGACGACCTGCACGGCACCATCATGGAGGAAAAGATATTCCACATGGCCGGCGCGAAGACCCCGCAATCGCAAACCGTCGAAAAACTCGAACGCGCCATCCGGGAAGCGGGCCGGGAACCCGCGCAGCGCGACAGCTACTACCGCCGCATCGCGGGCGCCGCGCCGCGGGAACTCGTCTGCGCTTGAGCGCGCATCCCGAACTGGACGCCGTCAGGATCGGCTGTGTCCAATATCTCAACGCCGCGCCGCTTATATACGGGTGCGACAGCGCGGTTCGCTTCGATCACCCCGCGAACCTGGCGCACGCGCTCTCGCTGGGCGCGCTCGATGTCGCCCTCGTTCCTGTATACGAACTTTTTTCGCGGCCAGGTTACCGCATCGTTGACGGCGTCTCCATCTCCTCGCGCGGCCCCGTCCTCAGCGTCTTCCTCGCGTACCAAGGCGAATTGCGGGACATAAAATCCGTCGCGCTCGATCCCGCCTCGCTCACCTCCTCGCACTTGATACAATGCCTGCTGGCCGAATACCGCGGCCTGTTTCCAAGCTATTCCGGCGGAAACGGCGCCGCGCGACTCCTCATCGGAAACCAGGCGCTCGACTTCCGGCGGGAACGCGGCGCTGCATTCCGCTATCTGGACCTGGGGGAGGAATGGACATCGCGCACAGGGCTGCCGTTCGTCTACGCGTTATGGCTGCTCCGGCCCGAAACGCCGAATCCCAAATGCGTGGCGGACGCCCTGCGCCGCATCAAGGCTGAAGGCATTGCACACGTGCCGGAGATCGCGGAAGGGCAGCGCGATCCCGCGTTCTGCGAACACTATCTGCGCGAATGCGTCCGTTACGACCTTGGCGAGCCCGAAAAAGCCGGGATGCTAAAATTCCGCGCCCTGCTGGTAAAGTATGGCTTCGTGAGCGCGTCCGAAGCTTCGTTGGGATTCATCTAACCGCCCTGGTGCCAAGGGTTCCGCGATTGTGTGTCGTCGAAACTCCGGTTACCGTGCATGAGCAGCAATGAGCACGATTCAGGAAATTAAAGCGGCGATTAACCGCCTCGATCCGCGACGCGCGCTCTGCTTCCGGCGAAGTTATTCGCCATGGAAGGGCTTTATCTTCGACGGGAGGACGACAATTGGCTCCGGCGTCGCGCGAAGCTTGTCCGGGCTGATTTTGTTCAGGAAATTGGCGAACACTGGTCGCGCAGGCCGCTTCACTTGAACCGCGTGGCCGCTTAGTTAGCTATGTTCTTCCTCACAAACCGAAGCCGCCGGAGAGTTCTTTTCTGTCCGAGAAGCGCTTATTCCTTGCCAGCGTTGCTCTCCAGTCTAGGAGGGGCTTCGCAGTTAGTACACGGCATCCTCAAATCATCCCGGCGATTTTTCTTGCGGTCCAGTAGATCGCCAGCAGCAGCACGATGGCAGCGCCGGACCACCATTCGCTCCAGAGACGCCACCGTTTCTCCATCGGCGCTGGTTCCGGCAGCAAAGAGATTTTTTGCACGATGCTCTCGATGTCGCCGGTTCCTCCCGAGACGCCGTTGGTTATCTCCGCCAGCTCGCGCAGGACGGGCAGGTTCGCGGGGTCGCCGATTTTTTCACGCGTGGGGTGCGAGACGAGGATGTGCGTTTCTAGCTGCTGGCCGCCGTTTTCATTGAGGACAACGAGTTTGTAATCGCCGCCCTCGCGCGGTTCGAAGCTGCTCTTGAAGACTCCCCAGCCGCCGGGCGATGCGGCGAATTCCACGCGCTCGGTCGTCGCCGAAGGGGCGCGGATGCTTGCGGTGACGTGCCCTTTCTCGATGGGGAAGCCGCTTGCGTCGAATACGGTGGCGAGCAGGAAAACGGTGTCGCCCTTGCGCGGATCCTCGGGGCTGAAGCTGAGGCGGATGCGTTCGCCTTGGGCGAGGTGGCGCTGGTGGGCCATCCAGCGGACGACCTGGCCCCAGAAACGGTAGTGGTATTTGTCCTCGACGCCGCGCCGCCAGCGCCACGCGGCATCGGAGCCGAGGTAGAGGACTTTTCCGTTTCCGTACGGCCGCGTCACCAGGAGCGGTTCGCGCCCGCTCTCGACGCGCAACGAGGAGTGCACGGCCAGGATTTCGGAACCCGGACGGCTTTTTTTGACGGCGGCGGACCAGTAGAAGCCGGGCAGGTTTTTCCAGACTTCGGCGTTGGTCGCTTCATCCGGCGCGAGCATGGTGAGGAGGTGCGCCCGACCGGCGCTGGTGAGCACGAAATGGGATTCGAGCGCGCTTGCGTCGCCGCGCGGCCTGGAGTCGTCGAACTCGACCGGCAGAAGGTCGGCGAGAGGGCTGTTTGACAATGTCAGCTCGCGTCCGCGCAGCCCCGGCACGAGGACGAGGCCGCTGCCTTGTTGTTCGACGAGGCCTTTCAACAGCGTGAGGTCCTGGCTGGTCAGTTCGCCGCCGCCGAGGCCGACGTCGCCCAGAAAGACGACGTCGAATTTGGAGAGCAGATCCTTGCCGGATGGGAACGCGGGGATGTAATCGAGACCGGCGCCGGGTTCCATGCCGGGATGAAGCAGGAGGCATTGGACGTTGACGCCGGGGTCGCGCGCGAGGGCGTTGCGCAGGTAGCGGTATTCCCAGCGCGGCTGCGAATCGACCACGAGAACCTGGAGCGTCTCCGTGCGAATAGAGATGCGAAAAGTTTGCTCGTTGTTGTCGGCAAGCGCTTCGTCGGGCTCGACCGGCAGCTTCAGCGAGAGGTCGTACGCGCCGGCGTCGACGGGCGACCAGACGAGCGAGTCCTGCACTTCGCCGAACGCGGGGATGGTGACGGGCTTCGAGGCGGCCACGCCGTCGGGCGAGTAGAGGGAGACGGCGCTCTTCACTTCGCGCGGAAGCGAACTCCGGATTCTGAAGGGGATGGAGATTTGTTCGCCGAGGAGCCCGTAGGCGGGCGTCGTGGCGTGTTCCACCGCGAGGTCGGGCAGGGGCGTTTCGCTGCCGATGCCCACCGTGTAGATGGGGATGTTGCGGGCGCGGTATTTGCCGGCGGCGGTCGCGGGCGGGTCGCCCATGTTCCAGTCGCCGTCGGAAAGGAGCAGGACGGCTTTCAGGTTTTCATCGCGCCGCAGGATTTTTTCCAGGGCGGCGTCGATGTCGGTGCCTTCCTCGGCGGGCGGCGCGGGCTTTCCAAAGTCCTCCAGCGTCACCTTGCCCCTGGTCTCGAGCGGCTTCCAGAATCGCGCGTCCTGTTTCCCGCGCAGCCACGCGGCGCGCGTGATGACGCTCTTCGCGTCGAGCGCCACGTCCCGAGTTTTCATGCTGCCGGAGGCGTCTGTGAGGACGACGACGCGCGGCTCTTGGGTGCGCGGGATTTCACGCGCGGCCTCGGGTTTCAGAAGCGCCGCGCAGAGAAGCGTGAGGGCCAGCATCCGCACGCATTCGATGGCGAGGATCGCGTTGCCGCCGCCGCGCCTGCGCCATTGGACGGCGGAGAGGAGAAGCGAGGCGATCCAGACAAGCGCGCCGAAGAATAGGATGGGGGGCGAGGCGGTGAAGGACCAGCGGATCACGGTTGCAGACAGCAAATCACGGCGCGGGGAAATGGGAAGCCGATTTGCGGCTTGCCGGGCCGCGGTTTATAATCGGTTCACGGTGCGGGAAGATTCTTCATTCGAAGCGGATGACGCTTTCTCCAGTTCGGAAAAGCTGGACCGGATCCTTTTCTCCTTGAAGGACGACGAGCCGCTGCGGCGCGCCCTGCAGGATTTGCGGGCGAGCGTGGCCGAGGAGGAGGAGACGATCGCCGAGGCGCGGCAGACGCTTGAGAAGATGGAGCAGATCATCAAGAAGGTCACTTCGCCCGCGAACCGCATCGGCACGTATCTCGGCAGCCCCAACAAGGAGACGGCGCAGATCGTCGTGGGCGGCTCGGACTACTATTGCAACGTCGATCCGCGCATCCCCGCCGCCAGGCTCAAGAAGGGCGTGCGCGTCCTGGTCAACGAGGCTTACGTCATCGTGGGCGATCTCGGCTACGACACGGCGGGGCCGGTCACGAAGATCACGGAGATCATCGGCGGCGAGCGGCTCCGGGTGGGGAGCGAACACGGGATGCAATCGCTCGTGCTCCAGCGGAGCGCGGATTTGATGAAGCGAAATCTCAAGGTCGGCGACGAGGTGCGCGTCGATGCGAATTTCCGCGTCGCGCTCGAAGTGCTGGACCGCCCGCACAGCGAGGATCATTTTTTGGACACCGTGCCGGAACTGCCCTGGGAGAAGGTCGGCGGCCAGCAGGAAGCCTTGCGCGCGATCCAGGACGCCATCGAGCTGCCGCTGCTGCATCCCGGCCTCTTCGCCCGTTTCCAGCACGCCACGCCGAAGGGGTTTCTGCTCTACGGCCCGCCCGGCTGCGGCAAGACGCTCATCGGCAAGGCCACGGCCTACAATCTCACCGCGAAGCTGAAACAGGAGACCGGCGAGGAGATGAGCGAGTATTTCATGCACATCAAGGGGCCGGAAATACTGAACATGTGGGTGGGCGAATCCGAACGCATGGTGCGGGAAATCTTCGCCACCGCGCGCGAAAAGCGGAAGGAGGGCTTCATGCCCTTCCTCTTCATCGACGAGGCGGAGAGCATCCTCGGCACGCGGCGGGCCTCGCGGTATTCGAACATCCTCTCGACGCTCGTGCCGATGTTCTGCACCGAGATGGACGGCATCGATTCGCTCAACGAGGTGGTCATCATCCTCGCGTCCAATCGCGCCGATCTCATTGACCCGGCCATCCTGCGCCCGGGGCGCATCGACCGGAAGATCAAGGTCAACCGGCCCGACAAGGACGCCGCGCGCGAGATTTACAAGATATACCTCGCCCGGGATTTGCCGTATGAACCCGCGCTGGTGCGCGACAAGGGAGGGGTTCCCGAGGCGATCGACTACCTTGTCGGCAAGGCCATCGACCTCCAGTTCTCGCACCGGGAGGAAAACCGCTTCCTGGAAGTTCTGCTGCGCAGCGGGCGCAAGGACATCCTTTACAGGGGCGACCTCGTCAGCGGCGCGCTCATCGCCTCCGTCGTCGAACGCGCGAAGAGCTTCGCCATCAAGCGCGCCATCGCGACCTTGCAGGAGGAAGGCATCAGCGAAAGCGACGTGCGTCTTTCCCTCGAAGCCGAATACGCCGAGAACGACATCTTCCCGCCCACGGACATCACGGAGGATTGGCTGAAGCTCATCGACTACGATTCGGAGAACGTCGTAAAGGTCTCGCCCATCCGCCCCGGGCCGAAGCCGCGCGCCGCGAGTCCCGTCATCTGATGAAGCGCGTCTTCGGCATCGAGACCGAATACGGGATAACCGTGGACGGCATGGACAATGTCGACGTCGTCCAGGAATCCATCGAGATCGTGCGCCGCTACACGGAGCACGGCGCGCTGATGAAGTGGGACTACGACCTCGAGGACCCGCACCAGGACGCGCGCGGTTTCCGCGCCGCCGAGTTGATGCAGGATACGGACGAATCCGCGTACTACGAGATCGACAAGAGCCGCCCGCTGAGCTTCGAGGAGATAAAGAGCGACCTGGTCTTGAGCAACGGCGCGCGCTTCTACAACGACCACGCCCACCCCGAGTATTCCACGCCCGAGTGCTCGACCTTGCGCGAGATCGTCATGCAGGACAAGGCGGGGGAGCGCATCCTGGCGGAGTGCGCGCGCCGCCGCAACGCCAGGCTCGCGCCGCTTGGCCGCGAGGTGCGCCTCTACAAGAACAATACGGATTTCGTCGGCCACAGCTACGGCTGCCACGACAACTACCTCATGCGGCGCGACGTGCCGTGGGATCGCATCGTCGCGGGCATCCTGCCGTTCCTCGTGACGCGCCAGATATTCGCGGGCGCCGGCAAGGTGGGGATCGAAGGCGAAGGCTCCGCGGAGCAGCCCGGCGTCTTCCAGATATCGCAACGCGCGGATTTTTTCAGCGTGCTTGTCAGCATCGACACCATGAACCGCAGGCCGCTCGTCAACACGCGGGACGAGCCGCACGCCGACGCCGCGCTGTACCGCCGGTTCCACGTCATCACGGGCGACTCGAACATGAGCGAATTCGCCACCGCATTGAAAATCGGCGCGACGGCGCTCGCGCTGGAACTCATCGAACTCGGCAAAGCCCCGCAACTGGAACTCGCGCATCCGGTCGAATCAACCAAAGCCATCAGCCGCGACCAGGATTATTCATGGATCATCGAGTTGCAGGATGGCCGCAAGATTTCCGCGATCGAAGTGCAGCGGCTGTATCTTGCGGAAGCGAGAAAGCATTGCGCCCGCGACGAGGAGACGGAGTGGCTGCTCGACGAGTGGGAGACCGTCCTGGACGATCTCGCGCAGGACGTGACGCGCTGCCAGGACCGCCTCGACTGGGTCGCGAAGAAATACCTGCTGAACACCTTCCGCGAGAGCGAAAAGCTGGAGTGGTCCGACCCGTGGCTCCAATCCATCGACCTGGAGTACCACAACATTTCCCAGGGGTTGTATTACGAACTTGTCCGCACCGGACAGATGCGGCGCCTCGTCACCGAGCAGGAGATCAAGAACGCCATTTTCCAGCCTCCCGCCGCCACGCGCGCGTTCTTCCGGGGCCGGGCCGTCGCGCGGTTCAACCGGCGCATCTCCTCCATCCAGTGGGATGAAGTGGTCTTCGACGACAACGGCTCGGCCAAGCGGGTGAGCCTGAACCACGCGTTCGGGGATGAACAACTGAACCGCCTGAACCGCCTCATCCAGGAAGCGGCGACCTGCGACGATCTCGTTCGCGAATTGGGGGAATGATTCCGCATCTGTGCCCGGCGGGGCCGGTCTCGGCGGTGAGATTGTGCGCGGTGTTGATGAGGCCGACGTGGGAGAACGCTTGCGGGAAGTTCCCGGCCTGACGCTTCCCGACGGGATCATATTCCTCGGATAAAAGGCCGAGGTCGTTTTGCAACGTGAGGAGGCGCTCGAAAAGTTGTACGGCTTCCTCGCGTCGGCCGGCCATGTTCAGGCAGTCGGCAAGCCAGAAGGAGCAGGGGAGGAAGACGCCTTCGCCCGGCGGCAGGCCGTCGACATCCGAGGAGGCTTCGGGGTGGTAGCGATAGACGAAGCCGTCGATGAGGAGTTCGCGCCGGATGGCCTCCAGCGTGCCGCGGATGCGCGGGTCGTCTATCGGCAGGAAGCCGACCAGCGGCAGCATGAGCAGGCTCGCGTCCAGCGCGCCGGAGCCGAAGTATTGGGTAAAGCTCCCTTTCGACGCGCTGTACCCCTTGTCGCAAACTTCGCGGTGGATCGCGTCCCGCACGGTTCTCCAGCGGTTCGCGTCGCCGTCCATTTTGAAATTCTCGATGGATTTCACGGCGCGATCCATCGCGACCCAGGCCATGACCTTGGAATGCGTGAAGGGACGCCTGCCGCCGCGCACCTCCCAGATGCCTTCGTCCGGCTCGCTCCATTTGGATTCGAGGAATTCCAGGAGGTTGGTCTCCAGGCGCCACGCCGCGTCCTCGGGCGGGATGTCCGCGCACCGGGTTTGGTAAAGGCAGTCGAGGACTTCGCCGTAAACGTCGAGCTGGAACTGGCCCGCGGCGGCGTTGCCGATCCGCACCGGGGCGGATTTCTCGAAGCCGGGGAGCCACTCGAGCTTTACTTCCAGCAGGCGGCGTTCGCCGTGGACGCCATAGAGTATTTGCAACTCGGACGCTTTGCCGGCGATGGCCCTAAGCAGCCAGTCGCGCCAGGCGACGGCTTCGTCGTGGTAGCCTGCGCCGAGCAGGGAGTAGAGAGTGAAGGTGGCGTCGCGCAGCCAGCAGTAGCGGTAATCCCAGTTGCGGACGCCGCCGAATTGCTCGGGCAGGGACGTGGTCGCCGCGGCGACGATGCCGCCCGTGGGCGCATAGGTGAGGCCCTTGAGGGTGATGAGCGAGCGCGTGACGGTTTCCCGCCAGCATCCGCAAGGCTCCTCGCGGCGGCGGCCCGCCCATTCCTTCCAGAATTCCTCGCTGGCGGCGACGGCCTTGTCCGTGTCGAGGGCGGGCGGCGGCTCTTCGTGCGACGGGTTCCAGGTCAGGACGAAGAACATGCTTTCGCCCTCCGAAACCGTGAAGTCCGCGACGGTGGTGAAATCCTTGCCGCGGGTTTGCACGTTCGTTCTCAGAACGAGGCAATCGGGCCCCGCGATGGCCTCGATCGCCCCGTCCCGCCGTCGCACCCAGGGCATGATGGAGCCGTAGTCGAAACGGATGACGAGTTCCATCCTCATGGAGACCTTGCCGCGGAGGCCTTCCACCCGCCGGACGAGCGACGGGTGGGTCGTGCGCGGCGGCATGCAATCGACGAGCCGCACGGCGCCTTCGCCGGTCTCGAATTCCGTTTCGAGGATGAGGGTGTTCTCCCGGTAACGACGCCGCGAGCCTTGCACTTCGCAGGCGGGAGCCAGCAGCCACCTGCCGTTGCGTTCATCCCCGAGGAGCGCGGCGAAGCAGGCGCCGGAATCGAAGCGCGGCAGGCAGAGCCAGTCGACGGAGCCGCCGCGGCTTACCAGCGCGCCGGTCTCCATGTCGCCGATGAAGCCGTAGTCCTCAATCTTCATTCATATCGCAATGCGTCTATGGGATCGAGAAGCGACGCCTTGCGGGCCGGGTAGAAGCCGAAGAAAATCCCCACCGCCGCGCTGAAAAGGAAAGCGACGACCACCGAACTGACGGAGACGAGGGTCGGCCATTTGAGCCAGACGGACATCGCCTTGGAAGCGCCGAGGCCGATGAGGATGCCCGTCACGCCTCCGAGCGAACTGATGGTGATGGCTTCGATCAAAAACTGGAGGAGAATGTCGCGGCCATGGGCGCCGACGGCCATGCGGATGCCAATCTCGCGGGTGCGTTCGGTGACGCTGACGAGCATGATGTTCATGATGCCGATGCCCCCCACGATGAGCGAGACGCTGGCGATGGCCGCGAGCAGGACGGTCATGACGCGCGAGGTCGCCGTGGCCGCGGCGGCGATCTCCTCCTGGTCGCGCACGGTGAAGTCGTCGTCCTTGCCGGGCCGGATGTTATGGTGCTGGCGCAGGATGGCGACGATCTGCTGCTCGACGACGCCGAGGTCGGCGGCATTGTCGGCCTGGACGTTGAACGACCCGAAGGAAGTGTTGCCGGTGATGCGTTTCATGGCGCTGGTGTACGGCATGATGACGATGTCGTCCTGGTCGTTGCCCATGACGGAGAGCCCCTTGGGAGAGAGGACGCCCAGGACGATGAACGGCGCGCCTTTTATGCGGATGATCTGCCCGAGCGGGCTCTCATCGCCGTAGAGTTGCGTGGCGATGGTTTTGCCGATGACGGCGACTTTCTTCGAGCCGCGCACGTCGTCGGCGGTGAAGCTCGCGCCTTCCGCCAGCGGCCATTCCCGCAAGTCGAGGTATTGGTCGGACTCGCCGAGAATCGTCGTGAACCAGTTCTGGTTTCCGGCCGAGACCTGGTTCTTTGAGCGGATTTCCGGGCTGGTATTTGCGACCTGCCGGATCTCGCGGGCGATGGCCTGGTAATCCGGAAGCTTCAGGCCGACGCCGCCGTAGCCGGTATGGACGCCGCCGGGGGAAAAGCTGCCCGCGAACACGAGGATGACATTCTGGCCGAGGCTTGCGATCTGGGCCTCCACCTGCGACTTCGCGCCGTTGCCGACGCTGACCATCGCAATGACAGCCGCGACGCCGATGATGATCCCGAGCGCCGTGAGGATGGAACGCATCTTGTTCCGCCGCAAGGCGCGGAGGGCGATCTTGTTCGTGGAGAAGATTCTCATTCGAGGGAAAGCTTGTGCGCCTCCTCCAGCTTGCGCATTTCCTCCCTCGAGTCGAGGCGCGCGGCCACGGGGACATCGGTGAGGATTTTGCCGTCGCGCATGACGATGTTGCGTTTCGCGTAGGAGGCGATGTCCAGCTCGTGCGTGACCATGATGATGGTGATGCCTTGCTCGTTCAATTGCTGGAAGACGCCCATGATCTCGACGCTTGTCCTGCTGTCCAGGTTCCCGGTCGGCTCGTCGGCGAGCAGGACTTCCGGCTCGTTTATCAGCGCCCTCGCCACGGCCACCCGCTGTTGCTGGCCGCCCGAAAGCTGGCTCGGGTGGTGATCCAGCCGCTTGCCGAGGCCCACGAGTTGCAACGCGCGCTCGCCTTTTTCCCGCAGTTCGCGCGTCGTGAAACGCCGGTGGGAATAGAGCAGGGGAAGTTCGACGTTCTCCAGCGCCGAGGTTCGCGAAAGGAGATTGAAGTTCTGGAAGACGAACCCGAGCTTGCGGTTGCGTATGTCCGCCAGCGCGTTGCGGCCCAGTTGGGAGACATCCGCGCCGTCGAGGCGGTAGCTGCCTCGCGACGGGCGGTCCAGGCAGCCGAGGATGTTCATCAGCGTCGATTTGCCCGACCCGCTGGAACCCATGAAGGCGACGAATTCCCCCTTGCCGATCTCCAGCGAGACGCCGCGCACCGCATGGACGTCGACTTCGCCGGTGTGGTACGTCTTGTGGACATCCGCCAGTTGGACGACCGCGGTCATCCTTTAAAACCGGCGTTGCGGCCCGAAGGGATTCGAGCTTTGCGCGGCCGCTCCGCCGCCGGCCGCCTCCTTGCGGGCGATGACGATATTGTCTCCCTCTTTCAGCCCGCTCAGCACTTCCGTGGAGATGCCGTCGGATATGCCCGTATTTATTTGCACGGGTCGCGGCGCGGCGGCCTTGCCTTCCGGCAGCAGATAAACCGTCTTCTCCGAGCGCTTCTCCTTCGCCCTTTTCTGCCCGGCCTCGAAGGGGTGGTACCGGAGGGCGGAATTGCCAAGCGTCAGCACGCCGCTCCGTTGCGCGATGACGATCGAGAGATTGGCGGTCATGCCGGGTTTCAGCTTCAAGTCGCCATTCTTGACGCTGATGACCACGTCGTAGGTCACGACGTTCTGGACGGTGGCGGGGGAGTTGCGAACCTGCGTCACCTTGCCGTGGAAAGTCTGGTACGGATAAGCGTCCACGGTGAAGTCCACGCCCTGGCCCTCCCGGACGCTGCCGACGTCGGCCTCCGCGACGCTCGAGTCGATCTGCATGTTCGTGAGATCATTCGCGATAAGGAAGATGATCGGGGCGCTGAAACCGGCGGCGACCGTCTGCCCGACGTCGACGCTGCGCGAAATGACGATGCCGTCGATCGGCGAGTAGATGGTGCAATGCGCGAGGTCGACCTTCGCCTTGTCGAGCGCGCCCTGCTTGATCTTGATCTGCGCCTCCGCCTGGTGAAGGCTCGCCAGCGCGTTATCCAGCGTCGATTGCGGCGTGCCGTCCTTGTCCCGCAAATCTTTCGTCCGGGCCGCGACGATCTTCGCCAGTTCCAGCGCGGCCTTCGCGCTCTCCAGGTCGCCCTCGGCTTGCAGCACGCTGGCCTCGAATTCCGCGGGGTCGATCTGGGCCACCACCTGCCCGGCTTTTACGGGCGAGTTCCAATCCGCGTAGAGCTTCGAAATATTGCCGGAAATCTGGCTGCCAACCTGCACGTTCAGCACCGGGTTCAACTGGCCCGTGGCGGTCACGGCCTGGGTCAGGTCGCCGTGCGCGACCGCGGTCGTGATGTAGCCCGGCGTTTCCCCGGGGCGTTCCCAATACCATGCGCCGAGGGCGGCGCCCGCGATAACGAGGAGGAGGATCAAAACGGGTTTCATCGTGCTTTCTTTACGCGCTCGGTTTCGAACATGGCGATGGCTCGCTGGAGATCGCGCAAGGCCACCTGGTAGTCGTGCGTTTCCGCGTTGAGGGTGGTGCGCGCGTTGTTCAGGTCTATAAGCGCGCTCTCCGCGTCCAGGCTCGTGGCGGAGCCTTCCTTGTATTGGTTCGCGACGTCCGTATACGTCTGGTCGGACGCCTCCACCTGCGCGCGCGACGCCTTCAACGTCTCGCTGAGCGTCCGCACCTGCAGCCAGGCGTTCTTGACTTCCTCCTGGAGATTTTTCCCGGCGATCTCGTAGTTCAGGCGCGTCTCGTCGACTTGGCGCCCCGCCGTCCGCAGATCGATCTCGCGCTGCCCGCCGGTAAGGAAAGGCATTTGCACCCCGACATTCGCATCCCACGCAAAGCTGTTGGAGGCCCCGGAGCCGCCGGCGGTCTGCGTGGCGCGGGCGGTGTCGGCGCTGGCCTGCGCGACGATTTTTGGCAGGTATTCGGCCAGGATTTCCTTTCGGCGTTCGGTGTCTTCCTCGACGGCCAATTCGCTGGCCTTGTAGTCCTCGCGTTTGTCGAATGCCATGGCGACCGCCGTTTCCATCGGGACGATATCGGTCGCGGCTTTCGGCGGTTCTCTCAGGAGGAACGAGGTGTCGCCGCCGAGGTTCAGGATGTTGCTCAAAGTGTTGCGATCCACATCCAGCGCGTTCTGTGCGGTGATGAGCGTCTGCCGGGCCCCTTCCAGGGTCGCCTGCGCCCGCAACACGTCGCTGCGCGCGGCGTCGCCCACGTCGTGCCGGTCCCGAGCCAGCCGCAATTGCTGGCCCGCGAGGTCGAGGGTCTGCTGGTTCACGGCGACCACGCTCTCCTGCTTCAAGACTTCATAGTACGCCCGCGCCACGCCGAAGAGGGTTTGCCGGACCGTGAAGATATACTGAAGCCGCGCGGCCCTGGCGGAGAGCGAGCCCGCGCGGTAGGCGGGGAAGGCGGTCAAGTCCAGCAACGTCTGTTGCAAGGTGATGCTCGCGCTGCCGGTGTTCCCCGCCGTGACAACCGGCCCCGCGGGGTCGTTCACCACCGAGAAAGACCTGTTGTAGCTGGAGTCGTAACCCAGGTTGCCCGTCAATTGCGGTCCCAGCCGCGTCAAGGCGCTCCACGGCAACAGGTTGGCCTTGCGCAACTCCAGCCAGGCGATCCGTATGCTTTGATCCGTCGCCAGCGTCCGGTCGTAAGCTTCCTCCAGAGTGACGACCCTTCCGCTTCCGGCGGCGACCGCCATGGGAAGAGTCAAAGCCGCCAGCCGGCAGAGAAGGCGAAAAAGTGAAGGGATGGGCGCGGAGGGACGGGCCGCCATCGTGTCCTGTTAACGCCCGCCAGGCGGCTTGTCAACGAGGGGCGCTTTTTCTCTCGACAGCGTGCGCCGGTTTTTCTGTAAATCCATGGAGGCTGGGCGGAATGCGAGGAACAGGAGGTATGAGGTGTGAGGACAAAGCGGCGCGTTTTTTTGGTGGATGATCATCCACTCTTCCGGGACGGTCTTGCCCAACTTTTGGGCAAGCACGGCTTCGAGGTCTGCGGCCAGGCGGACAGCGTCGCCGACGCCCTCGCCTGGTTCGAGGCCGCCGCCGCCGCGGAGAAACTTCCGGCCGCCGTCATCACCGACATCAATCTGCGGCGCGGACGCAACGGCCTGGAACTCATAAAGGAGGCGGGCGTCCGGTTTCCTGGCGTTCCGATCCTGGTGCTTTCCATATATGACGAGTCGATCTACGCGGAGCGCGCCCTCCGGGCCGGGGCGAAGGGTTACATCCACAAGAGGGAACCGGGCAGGAAGGTCGTCGAAGCGCTTCATTGCGTCCTGGAAGGGGGCGTCCATGTCAGCCCGGACTTGTCCGCCCTCATGGTGCGCCAGTTCCTCGGCGCCGATGGGAAAGGCCGCTCGCCCATCGAACGCCTGACGGATCGCGAACTGGAAGTTTTCCAATCCATCGGACGCGGACACACCAGCCGGCAGATCGCGCAGGAGCTGCATCTCGATCCCAAAACAATCGAGACCTATCGCGGCCGCATCAAGATCAAACTCTCCCTGAAGAACGCCACTGAATTACATCAGCACGCTTTGCGGTGGCTCGAAGGCGGGAGGACATAAAATCAGGCACGGCTCATGCTATGATTATTATAAATAACATAATAATCATATATGAACCCTCCTTCCAGCAAGACCCGCCAGGCGCGGATCGTCATCACCAAAGGCAACCCTTCCCGCGGACGCGGTTACGAAGTCGCGCACTTCGTCCTCGTTGCCGGCAAACTCAGAAACGTGGCGGAACGCGACGTTTTCCTGCCATCCCTGACCAAAGCGGCGCTTTGGGTCTGGAAAGTGTATCCGAGCGCCCAACTCGCCACCGGCCGCAGGAACCACAAGGGCGCCCTGGCCGCCCTCAGCTTCCGGTGTTCCGCCTCCGACTTGATGCGGAATTAGAGCCGTTGTAGAGGCGGCTGTGTCAGCCGCCTGGAGCAGGAGGCAACCCAAGCCCAGCGGGCTTTAGGCGGCAACCCGGAGCAGGCGAAAGCGCATGACGCGCTCCAGAGGCTCTAAAGGCGCCCGGTCAGCAGAAGGATGATCAGGATGACAACGACGAGACTTAGTCCGCCGCTGGGATAATATCCCCACCCTCTGCTATGGGGCCACGTCGGCAGCGCGCCGAGCAGCAGCAGGATCAGGACGATAAGTAAAATTGTGCCTAGCATTCGTTTATTGCCTCTCTATTCAAGTGAATCGCCCCGGAGCGCGGTTATGGACTTCTTAAACTTCACTTCGGCGCGCGGTATAGAGAGAAACGATCCCCGCCGTCAGCGGTTCGCACGTTTCGGCGTCGAACCCGTTGTCCTTGAGGAGACGCAGCATGGCGGAGCCGCGCGGAAAGCGTTCTATCGACTCGGCGAGGTACTGGTACGCCCCGCGTTCGCCCGTCAGCGATCCCGCCAGGCGGGGCAGGCAGCGGTGCAGATAAAAGCGATAGAGGCCGCGCAACGGGAGCGGCGGCAGGGAAAAATCCAGGATGAGCATGCGCCCGGCCGGTTTCAGCACGCGGCGGAACTCGCGTACCGCGAGCGGCCAGGAACGCATGTTTCGCAACCCGAAGGCGATGGTCACGGCATCAAAGGCCGAGTCGGCGAACGGCAGAAGGAGGCCGTCCGCGGCGACGAGGTTCGCCAGGCCCTTGGCGCGGGCTCGCGCGAGCATCGGATGACAAAAATCCGCGCCGACGACTCGCGCGTTTGGAAAATGGCCGCGCAACGTCAGAGCCAGGTCGCCGCTGCCGGTGGCGACGTCCAGGATTATCCGGGGATCCCAGGGGCGAAGAACGGCGGCGGCGCGCCGGCGCCAATACCAGTCGAGCCCGCCGCAAAGGAAATGGTTCGCCCGGTCGTAGCGGAACGCGATGGATGCGAACAGCGCCCGGACGGCAGCCGGAGTTTCAAGAGAGCCCGAATCTTCCGGCACGCTACGTCCCTACGTCCCTACATCCCTTTTGGGACCAGCGGCTGTGCCAGCGGGTTGAGCAGCGGCTCGGTCGTCGGGATGAAAACCGCATCCGTCTGGAGGATCAGGCTCCCGTGCGTCGTCGGGATGAGCGGGTATAACGTAGGCTGGACGAGCTTCGCACCCGTCCCGTTCACAAGGATAAAATCCGTGGGGTGAATGACGGGCGGTTGCGGGGCCGCGAACGACACGCTCCACGCGCCGAGCCAAAGCAAGAGCCAGGCATTTCGTTTCATGGGATGCAATATAGCACAGTTTTTTTTAAAAACGTATCAGACTAAGGCATCATCTTCCTGTGGACCCAGACGCTGTTGACGATGCCGAGGCCGAACATGATGACGAGCACGAAAGAACCGCTGTAGCTGATGAGCGGCAGCGGCACGCCGGTGATCGGCAGGAGCGCCACGGTCATCCCGACATTCTGGCAGAGGTGGGTGAAGATGAGCGTGGTGACGCCGACGGTCATCAGCAGGCCAAGGTCATCCGACGAGTTGAACGCGATATACAGGCAGGTCAGCAGCATGAGCGCGAAGGCGCATAGCAGCGCGATGCCGCCAAGGAAACCCCACTGCTCCGCGATGCCGGAAAAGATATAGTCGTTATGCACCGCCGTGGAGGGAAGAAAGCCGAGTTCCACCTGGCTGTTTGGCGCCTTGAATCCCTTCCCCGCCCAGCCGCCGGAACCGATGGCTATCATTGACTGGTTGATGGCCCAGGCCGCTCCCTGCGGGTCGATATCGGGATCGAGGAACGCGGTTATTCGCTCCTTCTGGTAACGTTTCAAGACGAAAAATATGACGAGCGGAAGGAAGGAGACGCCCAGCAGGATCATCGAGAGGAGATACCGCAGCGGCAGCCCGCCGATGTACAGCATCGCCAGTACGGTGGGCACCCAGATGATGACTTCCCCAAGGTCCGGCTGGAGCAGGATGAGCAGGCACGGCGCGCCGACGATGACCCCGCAGAAGAGCAGCCGCAGCATCGGATGCAGATTCCGAAACTGGCTCAGGATAAGCGCCAGCACCATGATGCCCGCCACGACCGCGAGCTGCGCCGGTTGGAAGTTGATGGGGCCGATGCGCAGCCAGCTTTTGGCGCCGTAAACCTTGGAGCCGATGAACTTGGTCAGGAGGAGGAACCCGATCCCAGAGAGATACATCGGCAGGGCGCCCCACTTGATCCAGCGGTAATCGATCAGGCTGACCGTGATGAACGCCACGGCGCCGACGCCGACCCAGTACGCCTGCTTGCTCCAGAAGGTCGAGTCCTCGCGCATATACGTCACGCTATAGATCGCCACCACGCCGAAGCAGGCCAGCCCCAGCATCAAGGCGAAGAGCAGCCAGTTCATGCCAAAGAATTTTCGAAGGAACGGGGTCATGGGGTTATTTCAGATTGCGCCCGGCGCGGCGGCCAGCAGTTTTTTCGTATAGTCGTGCTTCGGGTCCTGGTAGATCGCTTCGGCGGAGGCGGATTCGACGATTTTGCCGCGATACATCACGAGCACATGATCGCTGACGTGCTCGACCACCGCAAGATCATGCGCGATAAAGAGGTACGCCAGCCCGAGTTCCTCCTGCAAGTCCTGCAAGAGGTTGACGATCCGCGCCTGCACGCTCACGTCCAGCGCGCTGACCGGTTCGTCGCAGACGATGAACCGCGGCTTCACCGCCAGCGCCCGCGCGATGCCGATCCGCTGCCGCTGCCCGCCGCTGAATTCGTGCGGGTAGCGCTCCATCATCTCTTCCTTCAACCCGACCTGGCGCAGAAGTTCCGCCACGCGCTCCCGGCGATCCGCATTTTGGGTTTTCGGGAAATGAATTTCCAGCGCCTCGCCGATGATCTCCCGCACCCGCATCCGCGGATTTAACGAGCCGAACGGGTCCTGGAAGACCATCTGCATCCGCGCGCGCAAAGGCCGGAAGGCGCGCTCCTCCATCCCGAGTATCTCCCGGCCCTCGAAAAACGCTTCACCGCCCGTGGCCGGAATCAGTTTCAATAATGTGCGTCCCACGGTTGTCTTGCCGCTGCCGCTCTCGCCGACGAGGCCCACGGTTTTCCCCGCGGGCACGGAAAAGCTGATGTCGTCCACCGCCTTTACCCAGCCGCTTCGCTGGCGGAACCACGTCTTCAGGCCGCGGACTTCCAATAAATCAGCCACGATACAGGAACCCCGTCAGCGGACTCGTCGCCGCCGCGACCTTGCCGGGCGAGGCGAGGCCGATCTCGTACGCCTCGCGGCCCGCTTCCACCGCTTTTTTGAAGGCGGCGCCCATGCGCGAGGGGTCGGAGGCGATGGCGATGGCGGTATTCACCAGCACGCCCGCCGCGCCCATCTCCATGGCTTCGGCGGCCTGGCTGGGCGCGCCAAGCCCGGCGTCGACGATGACCGGCACGGCGGCTTGTTCGATGATGATCTCGATCTGCGCCCGGGTCTCGATGCCGCGATTGCTCCCGATGGGCGAACCGAGCGGCATGACCGTGGCGGTTCCCGCGTCCTGTAGGCGTTTGGCCAGGACGGGGTCGGCGTTGATATACGGGAGCACCACGAAGCCCTCCTTCACCAGGATCTCCGCCGCGCGCAACGTCTCCACGGGGTCTGGCAGCAGGTAGCGCGGGTCGGGATGGATCTCCAGCTTGACCCATTTCGGCAGCCCGGCGGCGGCGGCCAGGCGGGCGAGGCGCACGGCTTCCTCCGCGGTGTTGGCGCCGCTGGTGTTCGGCAGCAGGAGATATTTCTCCCGGTCGATAAACTCCAGGATGTTCGCGAAGGCGTCCCCTTTGCCCGAGAGGTCGGCCCGGCGCAAGGCGACCGTCACGATCTCCGCGCCGCTCGCTTCCAGCGCGGCGCGCATCTCTTCGTTGGAGGAGAACTTCCCCGTGCCCAGGAGCAGCCGCGAGGTGAATTCACGTCCGGCGATCTGGAGTTTTTGTGGTTTGTCAGCCATTACGCACTACGTTATCATATACTACTGTGAAGCGAGCTTTCAATGCGGCCGAGCCGGAGTTGATGGATCGTTCGCAGCCCGTGTCCGAGGAATTGGAGACCTGCCTGAAAAATCTCGGGAAGCTCAATCACTGTTTCGGCGCGCACCAGCTCGTTAAGCGCTTCCTGCGCGTCTGGCTCGCGCCGGGCAGGGTGTACCGCGTTCTCGATCTGGCCACCGGCTTCGGCGACATCCCGCGGATGATGGTCGAGTGGGCGCGCCCGCGCGGGATCGACCTGCGGATCGACGCGGTCGATCTCCATCCCTCCACCCTGGAAGTCGCGCGGCGCTGGAGCGAAGGGTATCGCGAGATATCTTACATCCAGGCCGACGCCCGGGAATTTTCCGACCGGCAAACATATGACCTCGTTTGCTGTTCGCTGGCGCTGCACCACTTCAGCGAGGAGGACGCCGTCCGGCTCCTGCGGCGGATGCGCGATCTTTCCCACGACAAAATCCTCGTCGCCGACCTGGAACGCAACGCGCTGAACTGGGTCTCGATCTACCTCCTCACCGCCCTCGTCTTTCGCGAACCGATGACGAAACACGACGGGCGCGTTTCCATCGAACGCTCGTTTTCCTACGGGGAACTGGACAGCCTCGCGGGAGCGGCGGGGTGGGAAGGGTTCCGGCATCAGCGCTTCATCCCGGCCCGGCAGGCCATCTGGATGAGCGTGCGGGAAGAGGGCGCCGTCTTCGACTTCGGGCTGCCGGCCACAGATTTTGCGACCGGTTGTTGAATGCCGGGCGCGGACTGGTAAGATGCAGCCGTTATGTCTCCCAAGCGGCTATTGCTAGTCGATGACGATCCACGGGTGTGCGAGACGATGAGGCGCATCCTGGCCATGGACGGGCACGTGGCGGAAACCGCGAACGGCGGGCGCGAAGCCTTGGAGAAATTCGAGAACGGGAAGTTCGACCTGGTAGTCCTCGACCTGGAGATGCCCGGAATGCGCGGAGACGAACTGGCCCTGGAAATAAAAAAGGCCTCGCCGCAACAGCCCGTCATCCTCCTGACCGCCTACGGGGACATGCTCAATGCCATGAGGGAATGCCCTCCCGGCGTGGACCGCGTTTTTGGAAAACCGATAGGCTTCGAGACGGTGCGGGAAGCGCTCGATGTCATCTGCGCGAAATGATCCGGCATCTCTACGTCCACATCCCTTTCTGCCCGAAGCTCTGCCCGTACTGCTCCTTCTACAGCGAAGTCTCCGACGCCTCCCAGACCCGGCGCTTCCTCGACGCCCTGCTCCTGGAGATGGAAAACCAGTCCGGTCTCCAGCCGCACACCATCTTTTTCGGAGGCGGCACCCCGAGCGCCCTTTCCGTCTCGCAGCTTGAATATCTCTTGAGCGGCATGCGCGCCCGGCTCGACTTGAACGCCGTGCGCGAGTGGACGCTCGAAATGAACCCCGCCACCGTATCGAAGGAAAAAGCCGTTCTTCTGCGCGACCTGGGAGTCAACCGCGTCAGCATGGGCGTGCAATCGTGGGACGCGGACATCCTGAAAGTCCTCGGGCGCGTCCACAGCGCCGAACAGGCCGGGCGCTCTTACGGCATCCTGCGCGAGGCCGGGTTCGAGAACATCAACCTCGACCTCATGTTCGCCATCCCCACGCAGAGCGCCGCCCAATGGCTCTTCTCCCTTGAAAAGACCGTCGCCCTGCGGCCCGAACATATCTCCGCCTACTGCCTGACCTACGAGGAAGACACCGAGTTCTTCGATAAATTCTCCTCCGGCCAATTCATCCAGGACGAAGAGGCGGACGCTCTCCTGTTCGAGACCGCGATGGACACCCTGGGCGCAGCCGGTTACGAACAGTACGAAATCTCCAACCACGCCCTGCCCGGGCGCGAATGCGAGCACAACCTCGCCTATTGGCTCGGCGCGGATTACCTGGGAATCGGGCCAAGCGCCTTCTCCACCGTTGGCGCGCGGCGGTGGCGGAACATCCCGGACGCGCGGGAATACGCCAACCGCGTTTTCGCGGGCAAGCCGCTCGCGTCCTTCGAGGAAAACCTGGATGCCTCCACCCGGACCCGCGAGGCGATCGCCTTTTCGCTGCGGACGAACCGGGGTGTCGCGCGGCAGGCGCTCTCGCCATGGCGGGAACAGGTCGATGAATTCAGCGCGCTCGGCCTGCTGGAGACGGATGCCGGGCGGCTGCGACTGACCCGCCGGGGAAAGATGCTCGCCGACTCCGTCGCCGAAGTCTTTATCTAGAGCGTGTCATGCGCACTTCTTGCCAAGAGCGGGTAAAAGTGCATGGCGCGCTCTAGGTTCGACGTCATCGTCGTAGGCGGCGGTCCGGCGGGGTCGGCGTGCGCCGCGTTCTGCGCGCGGGCGGGTCTCTCCACCCTGTTGCTGGAGCGCGCCGTTTTCCCCCGGGAAAAAGTGTGCGGCGACTGCCTCAACCCCGGCTGCTGGGAGATCCTGGATCGGCTCGAAGTCGCGGAGCGCGTTCTCGCCCAGCCGCACGCGCGCCTCACCGGCGTCGAATTCATCGGCATCGGCGGGCGGTCATCCCGCCATCCACTCCGGGAAATCGCCATAAAGCGAAGCCTGTTCGACGATATCCTGCTCCGGCGCGCCATCGAATGGGGCGCGGATGTGCGGCAGGACGCCGCCGTGACCGCCGTCGAGAGCGCCTGGAAAGTGACGGCGCGGGAGGAAGTCTTCGAAAGCCCGGTCCTGGTCGCCGCGGACGGGCGCAATTCCACCGTCGCGAAACTGGCCGGCTTGCTGCCCGCCGCCGCGCGGGAACGGATCGCCGTCCAGACGCATCTCGCGACGCCCGCCCGGTATGAAAACCGGGTCGCGCTCCGATTCCTGCCGTGGGGATACTGCGGCATGAACGACGTCGGCGGCGGCCGCTTCAATCTCTGCATGGTGGGCGGCGCTTCGCAAACGGCGTCCTTGAAACAATGGGCGGGAGAAACCTTCCCGCTTTCGCCCGAACAAGTTTGGCGAACGATAGCCCCTCTTTCGAGAAAACCGGTCGATTGTTCTCCCCGCAACGGCCTCTTCCTGGTCGGAGACGCCGCCCGCGTCATGGAACCCTTTACCGGCGAAGGGATATTCTACGCCCTGGCCTCCGGCGAACTGGCCGCGCGCTGCATCATCCGCCGCGCGTTCGCGGACTACAAGCGCGGGCACGCCGCGCTCTACGGCGGCAGGCTTTGGATCAACCGCCTGGCAAAGGAAGCCGTGACCCATCCGCGGATCGGAAGCGTCGCTCTCGCCCTGCCTGGCGTGATGCGATTCCTTACCGCGCGAGTCGTGGGAAGCCCTAAGAATTCAACGTGAAGGCGGAAAAGCTACTTGGCGGTGACGGCAAGAGTAAATGTGCGCGCGGGCGGCTTCTGCCTTTCCCACGCTCGTTGCAAGTTGAGGAGAATCCTTGCATTCCCCCTTGAGCGAACTCGCAAACGAAACTGCCGGACTCCACCCCCGCCGATCCCCGCGTTTTCAAAACGCAATAAATCATCCGTCTCCAAGGTGAGAACATCCTTCGGGAAATCCTCCCAATGCCAGGCGAATCCCGTCGTAGCGTTTTCCTCAAGGCGAATTGGTATGACATCCCCGACGGAGGCTTCGATGGAGCGATGATTTTCTTTCTCGGTAAAGATGAAATCCGGCATCGATCAGGAACGTTCAACCATCATGCAAACTCGAGCCCCCACATGGTTGAGTCAATCCCGCATTGGCCATAGGCAATGTGGAAAAAGCCGTGCTCCCCCCAGCCTGTTCCCCAGCTGTTCTTGCAAATCCACGCCCGCGACTTGTCATCGTATCCCACACAGCAGACGCAGTGGCCGCCGCGCAGCGCGCCGGAAACATGGTGGTAAATGCCGCTGGTATAGTTGTCAAAATCCTCGTACACGTTGAAGCAGGTGATTAGCGGCCCCTTGTTGGCGATCCAGCTTTTCATGTCGGCCGCGGATGTGATCGATTGCCATGCCTTGATCTTCGTCAATCGTTTTTGCCAATCGGAACAAGGGTTGCAAGTCTGCTGGTGATCCGTGTAAGGAAAGCACTTTTCATCCACCGTGCCTGTCCCCTGCAACGAAGTGAGCGCCTGACTTGTATTCCAACCCGTGGAGCAAGCGCCGCCGCTTACTCCATGGTGGCAGAAAAACAGGAACGCCTCCGACAGGTCTTCATCCTTGTCAGGCGTCTTCCTGTCGATCAGCACCGCCGATTCCAGCGCCGCGACGCTCCCGAATGAAACGCACGAACCGCATTGTCCCTGGTCGCGAATGGGCGTCACATAGTTGCCATTCGGCAAATTGCCGTGCGCCGCCGCCTTTCGCCAGTCAAATTGGGGCGGATAAGGCAACGGCCCGGCGACTGCCGCCATCGCTAGGAAGTGCTTATTGTTAACGAATGCGATCAACTCGCGCGCCTGGAGCGAGTGTTCCGTGATATCCGGGACGTAGCCCAGCGCATGTCGTCGCGGTTCCCCTTCGACCGATGTTTTCCAACGCGCGCCAGCGAAGGACAGCGTATCTTTAAGTTGTTTGGGATCTATAGCCATAAGTTTGCGATCTTTGATTGATGTATATTAGCGTGAGGTCAAGCGCAGCGAAGTTGCGTTTGAGAGGAATATATCAAAGAGAAATCAGAAAGATGTCCACGTTATTTTTTGCAAATTGGGAAACAAAATGGAAATAACCTGGAACGCTTACAATTCAAGTGGTTGTTAACTTACAACTAGTCTTGGTTCCTTGGGCGGCGTCGTTGTCGTTGTCGTTGCCGCCTAAAGACCTGGAAGCGCCCTCCCGTTCCAGGCGGCTGGCACAGCCGCCTCTACAACCAAGAGCCATTTTCCGGCGTCGTTGGCGCGAAGGTTGCTTTCTCATGAAAGATATGTTTCGACCGAACAGGAAAACCACCCTTGGTTGCGCCTTGGCTGCCGCCGTAGCGGGAATTTTTCTTTACTGCGGGCAATCGGGGAAGCAATCCCCTTTTAACTTTGTCAGACACCGGCATCTCAAGCCGAATTCCCCCGTCTCCTTCGGTCCCGCCGTTGATCTCGCGGCGGCCATAACGCAGAAGAGCGTCACCGCGGACTTCACCGGCAACGGGCGCGAACGGATGCTGGCGATGGTCCACAACAAAACGGGGAAGGGGCTGCATTTGCGCTTCAAGGCGGGGCAGCTTTTCGCGACGGGCGAGAATAACGTCGTCCTCGTCCGGCCCGTCGATATGGACATACCGGGCGGCGAGACGCAGAAGCGCGAACTTCAGACCGCCGCGACGCGCTCGACGAACGTCGTGCGTCTGGAGCCGTACAGGCCCGCCATTTATACGCTGGCGAATCTCGAATCGCTGCTCGCCCAGGTTGGCCAGGAGCCGGAGGCGACCCCCGGAGCGATCCAAACCGCGGTGCTTGCGCTGACGGAGAACCTGCCCGTGGCCGCCTTCGCGAAATTTCCGGAGCCGGGAAGCGACCTCCCGACGAAGTTTGACACGAAGGCGTTCAAGGTTGACGTGGCGGATATTCTCGGCGCGCTCGTGCTGTTGCGGGATATCGGCGTGCCGGACGAACAGCTTGCCCTGGCGGTCGATCCCCAGTTGAAGATCGAGGCGATGATCGACCCGATGGCGCACGCCGAGGCGATGCGCTACTACGGCATCAGTTCATCGGCGGAATGGGAATACTGGAAGCATGAACTCCTGCAGGGCGACGAAAGCACCCGGCACTACGCGTTGTACGGCATAGCCCGCTACTTCCCCAAGGTGGCCCTGGACATGCTGCCGCGCTGGGCTCGGGAAAACAGGACGACGCCGGTCTTCCGCCTCTCCGCCATCCAGGCGCTCGCCCTCACGGAACGCCCGGAAGCGCTTTCAGCCCTCCGTCAGCTGGAGCACGAACTGGCCGGGGACAACGACCTCGGCGACGCCGCCCGCCGCTCGGCGGACCTATTGGAAGCGCGCCTGGTGAAATCCCCCTCGTCAAAGAAAGTCGTGATAGCCTTCCGCACCGCGGGCGATCTTCCCCGCATGTAAGGATCGCCGCGAAATGGCGCGGGCGAAGGTTTAGGCAAAACGAAAATGGCCGGGCGTTGCCGCCCGGCCATTTTCTTATCCTTTGCGTGGGACGCTTAGTAGTCCATGCCGCCCATGCCGCCGCCGCCAGGAGGCATCGCCGGGGCCTTTTCCTTTTCAGGGAGGTCGGTGATGCACGCTTCCGTGGTGAGGAGCAGGCCGGAGATGGAGGCCGCGTTCTGCAACGCGCTGCGGGTGACCTTGGTGGGATCGACCACGCCGGCTTTGACGAGGTCGGTGTATTCACCGCGAGCCACGTCGTACCCTTCGTTGCCGGAGCGCTTCTTGACTTCCTGCACGATGATGGCGCCTTCCTGGCCCGCGTTGTCGGCGAGCTGGCGGAGCGGCTCCTCTATCGCGCGGCGCACGATGGCGACGCCGATGGCTTCGTCGCCTTGCAGCTTGAGGCTGTCCAAGGCCTTCTGGGCGCGGATCAATGCGACGCCGCCCCCGGGGACGATGCCTTCCTCAACCGCGGCGCGGGTGGCGTGCAACGCATCCTCGACGCGGGCTTTCTTCTCCTTCATCTCGGTCTCGGTGGCCGCGCCGACATTGATGACGGCGACGCCGCCCGCGAGTTTCGCGAGGCGTTCCTGGAGCTTCTCCCGGTCGTAGTCCGAGGTGGTTTCCTCGATCTGGCGGCGAATCTGGGAGACGCGGCCCTGGATGTCCTGGCCCTTGCCTTCGCCTTCGACGATGGTGGTGTTCTCCTTGTCGATGGTGATGCGCTTGGTTTTGCCGAGGTCATCGAGGGTGATGTTCTCCAGCTTGATGCCGAGGTCTTCGGTGAAGCAGCGCCCGCCCGTGAGGACGGCGATGTCTTCGAGCATCGCCTTGCGGCGGTCGCCAAAGCCCGGGGCCTTGACGGCGGCGACTTGCAGGGTGCCGCGCAGTTTGTTGACGACGAGGGTGGCGAGGGCTTCGCCTTCCACGTCTTCGGCGATGATGAGCAGGGGCCGTCCGGCCTTGGCCACTTTCTCGAGGAGGGGCAGCAGGTCCTTGAGGCTGCTGATCTTCTTCTCGTGAATGAGGATGTAGGCGTTCTCCAGGATGGTCTCCATGCTCTCCGCGTTGGTCACGAAGTAGGGGGAGAGGTATCCCTTGTCGAACTGCATGCCTTCAACCACGTCGAGCGTGGTTTCGATGCTCTTGGCTTCCTCGACGGTGATGGTGCCGTCCTTGCCGACCTTGTCCATGGCGTCGGCGATGATCTCGCCGATGGTGGAATCCCAGTTGGCCGAGACGGTTGCGACCTGCGCGATCTCGGTGCGGTCGTTCACCTTCTTGGAAATGCGGCCGAGTTCCGCGACGATTGCTTCCACGGCTTTGTTGATGCCGCGCTGCAACGAGGTGGGGTTGGCGCCGGCCGTGACGTTCTTCAGGCCTTCGCGGTAGATCGACTCCGCCAGGACGGTGGCCGTGGTGGTGCCGTCGCCCGCGATGTCGGACGTCTTGGACGCGACTTCGCGCACGAGCTGGGCGCCCATGTTTTCATAGGGGTCTTCCAGTTCGATCTCCTTGGCGACGGTGACGCCGTCCTTGGTGATCGTCGGGCTCCCGAACTTCTTGTCCAGGATGACGTTGCGCCCGCTTGGCCCGAGGGTCGCCTTGACGGCCCTGGCCAGTTTTTCAATGCCGCGGAGCAGTCCCTGCCGCGCGGCTTCTTCGAATTGCAATTGTTTCGCTGCCATAAATCGATATCTCCTTTTGGTTTTAGCCGATGATGCCGAGGATGTCGTCCTCGCGCATGATCAGATAGTTTTCTCCGTCCACTTTGATCTCCGTCCCGCCGTATTTCGAGATGAGAACCTTGTCGCCTTTCTTGACTGTGAACTCGATCTTCTTGCCTTCGTCATCGAGTTTGCCGGTGCCCAGGGCGACGACTTCGCCTTCCTGCGGCTTTTCCTTGGCCGTGTCGGGGATGATGATCCCGCCCTTCTTCACTTCTTTCTCTTCGATCGGATGCACGAGCACGCGGTCTCCGAGAGGTTTGACATTAATTGCCATGTGTTTCTCCTGTGTTGTTTCTGGTGTTTTACTCGCGCGCCCACGCGCGGCAACTTTGGCCGTGCGCGGGCGTTTTGAATAAAGAGTGGGTTACTTTTTCTTGTCTTCGTCGACCATCTCGAACTCGGCGTCGACGACGTCGTCCTTGGCGGTCTTGCCGGCGCCGGGTTGGCCCGGCGGAGGTTCCGCCTCCGGACCGGGGCCGGGGCCTGGGGACGCCTGGCCCGCCTGCGCGGCTTGCTTGTAAAGTTCTTCGCTGACGCTCTGGAACTTCGACTGGAGGTCGTCGTAGGTGCGCTTGATCTCGTCGACGTTCTCCCCCTTCAACGCTTCGCGCGAGGCGGCGATGGCTTTCTCGATCTCGGCCTTCTTGTCGGCCGGGACTTTGTCGCCAAGCTCCTTGAGCTGCTTCTCGCACTGGTAGGCGAGGTTGTCGGCGTTGTTGCGGATCTCGATGGTCTCCTTCGCCGTTTTGTCCTCGTCGGCGTGCAACTCGGCTTCGCGCTGCATCTTCTCGATCTCTTCCTTGCTCAAGCCGCTGGAACCGGTGATCGATATTTTCTGTTCCTTGCCCGTGCCGAGGTCTTTCGCGGAGACGTGCAGGATGCCGTTGGCGTCGATGTCGAAGGTGACTTCGATCTGCGGGGTGCCGCGCGGCGCCGGCGGGATGCCGTCCAGGTGGAAGGTGCCGAGGTTCTTGTTATCCCGCGAGAGGGGGCGTTCGCCCTGGAGCACCTTGATCTCGACGCCGGGCTGGTTGTCGCTGAAGGTCGAGAATATCTGCGATTTGCGGGTCGGGATGGTGGTGTTGCGCGGGATCATGGGCGTCGCCACGCCGCCGGCGGTCTCGATTGCCAGCGTCAACGGCGTCACGTCGAGCAGGAGGACGTCCTTCACGTCGCCCCTCAGCACGCCGCCCTGGATGCCGGCGCCGACTGCGACGACTTCATCGGGGTTGACTCCCTTGTGCGGCTCCTTGCCGACCAGTTTCCGGGCGGTCTCGACCACGCGGGGCATGCGGGTCATGCCGCCGACGAGCACCAGTTCGTTCACGTCTTTCTCCGAGAGCTTGGCGTCCCGCAGGCAGTTCCGCACGGGGCCGATGGTGCGCTCAAAGAGGTCGTCGGTCAGTTGTTCGAGCTTCGCCCGCGTCAGCTTTTTCTGGATGTGTTTCGGCCCGGTCTGGTCCGCCGTGATGAACGGCAGGTTGATCTCGTAATCCTGCGCGGAGGAAAGGGCGATCTTGGCTTTCTCGGCTTCCTCCTTTATTCGCTGGATGGCGTCCGGCTGGGTGGTGAGGTCGATGCCGGAGTCGGCCTTGAATTCGTTGATGATCCAATCCATGAGGCGCGAATCCCAATCGTCGCCGCCGAGGTGGGTGTCGCCGTTGGTGGCGCGGACTTCGAAGACGCCCTCGCCGATCTCGAGCACCGAGATATCGAACGTGCCGCCGCCGAGGTCATAGACGGCGATCTTCTCGTCCTTCTTTTTGTCGAGGCCGTAGGCGAGCGAGGCCGCCGTCGGTTCGTTGATGATGCGCAGCACTTCCAGGCCCGCGATCTTGCCGGCGTCCTTGGTCGCGTTGCGTTGCGAATCGTTGAAATACGCAGGGACGGTGATGACCGCCTGGGTGATTTTTTCGCCCAGCTTGGATTCCGCGTCAGCCTTCAGCTTCGCGAGGATCATCGCGGAGATTTCCGGCGGCGAGAAGGTTTTGGTCTGCCCGCCCACGCTGACCTGCACATGCGCGTCGCCGTTGGCGGCCTTCACGATTTTGTAGGGGACGCGGCGCTCTTCCTCATGCACCTCGTCGAACTTGCGTCCCATGAAGCGTTTGATGGAGAAGATCGTATTGGAAGGGTTCGTGACGGCCTGCCGCTTGGCGGCCTGGCCTACGACGCGCTCGCCGCTCTTGGTGAACGCGACGACGGAGGGCGTCGTCCGCGCTCCTTCTGAATTTTCCACCACGACGGGCTCCCCACCCTCCATGACGGCCATGCAGGAGTTCGTGGTTCCTAAATCGATGCCTAAAATTTTAGCCATAAAGACAGTTACACCTTTCGTTGAGACTTGGCCTAGAGCAAGGGGTGTTCCAGGGGGAACAAAAATACGTATGTTGCTTATAGTAAATCAATTGCGAACAAAATCAATTATAATCAAGACGAGACAACGTGGCGCAAATAGAGACATAACGGGACAATATGGCACGAGTCCGGGGTTGCCATGAACTATTAGGACATCTTTTGGGGATCAACTTTTTTATCAGTTTAATGAAATCTCTATTGCACGAATTTCCTTACCTTGTTAACTTTCTCCTTTGGGAACAAGAAGTTGGAGGGTTTAGAGCAGCAAACCTATGATAAATCACGAAGCAGGAGACAAAGTTGGGAACGATCCTCTCGCGTCCGAGAAGATAGCCATCGAACGCAAGATTTTCTTCCTCGACCTCAAAGAAAACAACCGGGGCCGGTTTCTAAAGATAACCGAGGATGTCGGCGGACGTCGCGATACGATCATGCTGCCGGCGGCGGCATTCGCGGATTTCTTGCAAGCGCTGACGCGCCTGGTGGAGTTCGAGAAAAATATTTCCTAGAGCGTGTCATGCATTTTTCGCCCGCGTTCCCGGGCGGCGGCGTTGTCGTTGTAGAGGCGGCTGGCTGCCGCCTCGACAGCCAAGAGCGGGCAAAAATGCATGAAACGCTCTATTTAGCTCAGTTCCGCGAAGAACAACTGCCCCGCCGAGGTTTGCAAAGTCCCGGCGATGGTGACCTGGACGGTTTTGCCCAGGTATCCGCGAGCGTGGTTGACGACGATCATCGTCCCATCGGACAGGTAACCCACGGCCTGGTGCGAGTCGCGGCCCTCCTTGACCAGCGCGAGATCGACTTCATCCCCCGTCTTGAGGGAGGACTTCATCGCCTTTGCCAGGTCATTCAGGTTTAAGACGGATACTCCCTGAAGCCGCGCGATCTTGCACAGGCCGGTGTCATTGGTGATGAGTTGCGCCCGCAGGAGTTGGGCGAGGCGCACGAGCCGCGTGTCCACGGGGATGTTCTCTTCGTCCGCGCCCTCGTGGATCGTCACGTTCAATCGGGCCATTTTTTGCAATTCGTGCAGCCTGTCCAGGCCGCGGCGGCCGCGCTCGCGCTTCGCGGGTTCGGCGGAGTCCGCCAGCCGCTGCAATTCATCCAGCACGAAATGCGGGATGACGAGGGAGGCGCTCAGGAACCCCGCGGCGCAGATTTCGCCGATGCGCCCGTCGATGACGATGCTGGTGTCGACCACGAGCGGCGCGCCGCCCGCGATGGATTGCTGGAAGCGGACGAAGGGGACGACCAGCGCGAATTCATCCCGGTTGCTGCGGATCGCAAGCATCGTCCCGATATAGCCGAAGGTCGCATAGACGATGAGGCTGATGATCCAGCGCATATCCTCGGTGAGGAATCTGAGGACGTTGGAAGCCAGCAGCAGATGCGCCAGGACGAACCCGAGGAGCAGCCCGAAAGTCGCGGCTGAAAAAAGGCGGAGGGAAAACCCTTTCAGGAGCCTGTCGAAAAGGACGACGACCAGGCCGAACGCCAGGCCGGCGCTGGCGCCGAGGGAGCTTTGCGCGTAGCCGGAGCCGATCGTGAGGCCCATGAACATGGACGCCACGAGGAAGAGCACCCGCAGGAGATTGATCGTGAGGACGGGCGTCATGCGTCAATTTCAACGGGAGATCGCCCGCTTCGCGGGGGAAGGCGACGGGCGCGGGGCGGTGTCCCTGTAGAAAAGGAGGCCGCGCTGGCGGAGGTTGGAGATGAGCGCCTTCACGTTCTCCCCCAGCTCGCGATTGGACAAAAGAGCGGCGATGACGCCGTCGCCCTCGGTGGCCTTGCGCAGCACTTTCCTCGCATCCGCTATCGCGCCGCGCAAATCCCCCGCCGCTCCGTTCGTGGTAGTCATCGTTTGCTTTGCGGCGTCGATGGCGCTCTGGGCGTTCTGGATGACGACGTTCAGGTCTTTCGAAGCGTCCACGAAAGAGGCGCTGGTGGTTTTCAAGTTCGCGAAGGTGTCCTTCATGTTCTTGAGGTTCGCGTCGCTCAGGAGTTGATCCAGGCGCTTGTCAAGGTCGGAGGTCGTGTCCTTCAGCTTGACCAGCGCCGACTTCAGCTCGTCCATGACATCGGAACCCTTGGCCGCCAGTTCCTCTATGCCGCCGGCGCGGGTTCCTTCTATTTTTTCCCCGTCGGCATAGACCTGGTCCGGGTCGTTGGGATTGAACGTCCTGGGGTCGAACTTCTTGCCCATGACCACCGAAACGTACCGGTCGCCCAGCAGGCCGGAGCTTCCCACCTCGAAGCGCGCCGATCTTGGGATCTTGATTTCCTGGAACACCCGTATTTCAATGGCCACGGCTCCGATGGTCGGCAATATCCTCGGCTTTTCGGAGACGTAGCCGATGCGCGCGCCGGCGAGTTGCACGTCGGAGCCTTTGAGGAGGCCGTTGGCGTCCGGTATGTCGACGGTGAGGTGGTAGAATTTCCTGAACCCTTCGCGCGTCAGGCCGAACTCGATGATCATCGCGGCGATGACCGCCAGGCCGACCAATACGAAGACGCCCACCTTGAGTTCCAAAAGTTTTTCCCGATTTTCCATGGTTTATTCCGTGTCTCTTGAACGCCCGAGGATGAAGTCCTGGATGAGCGGGTCCTCCGAAGCCCGGAACTCCCCGGGCGACCCGTGGAAGTAGATGCGTCCTTCGTGGAGATAGGCGATCTGGTCGCCGACGTGGAAGGCCGTTTTCATATCGTGCGTCACTACGATGGAGGTCACCTTGAAGCGGTGTTGCATGCGGCGGATGAGGTGGTTGATGCTGTCGGCCACCACGGGGTCCAGCCCGGAGGTCGGCTCGTCGTAGAGGATGGAGGCGGGGTTGCTGATGATGGCCCGCGCCAGGCCGACACGCTTCTTCATTCCGCCGCTGAGGCTCTCGGGCATCTTTTTTTCCTGTCCCTGCAAGTTCATGACTTCGAGCGCTTCGGTTATTTTTCCACGGAGCACTTTCGGGTCCTTTTCCCCCGCTTCACGCAGCGGGAAGGCAAGATTATCCTCCACCGTCATCGAGTCAAAGAGAGCGCCGCTTTGGAAAAGGATGCCGACCTTCTTCCGGATCGACGCCAGTTGGCGTTCCCCGAGGGGGACGATGCTCTCGTTCTCCACGAGCACATCGCCCGAAGTCGGTTTCATGAGGCCGATGATGTGCTTCAACAGGACGCTCTTGCCTCCGCCGCTGCGGCCTACGATCACCGCCGTCTCGCCGGGATTCACCTCGAGGTTCACCCCCCGGAGTATCTCCTGGCGGCCGATCTTTTTTGTGAGATCGCGAACGCTTATCATGAGTCATCCGCCATAAGGGAAAACGACGTTCAGCAGGAGGGAGAGGAAGAAATTTGAAACGAGGATCGCCAGGGAACAGATGACGACCGCCTCCGTGGGGGCGCGCCCGACGCCCACGGCGCCTTCCTTCGCGTTCAACCCCTGGTGGCAACTGATGAAGACGATGAGGAACGAAAAGACGAACCCCTTCGAGAGCGCCATCTTGACGTCGCGGATGCCGGTGAACTTCTGCATGTAATGGACGTAATAGACCGCGGGGATGTCCAGCAACCCCACGCCGACGAAGTAACCGGCGAGGATGCCGATGCCCACGCATTCGGCGACCAGGAGGGGCATGGAAACCATCATGGCCAGGGTGCGCGGCACGACGAGGTAATCGACGGGATAAACCCCGAGCGCGCGAAGAGCGTCGATCTGCTCGGTCACCTTCATCGTCCCGATCTCCGCGGACATCGCGGCTCCGACGCGCCCGGCGACCATCAAGCCCGTCAGCACGGGGCCCAGTTCGCGGAACATCGAGACGGCGACCACGGAACCGACGGCGGAGTCCATCCCGAGCGTGTGAAACTGGAAGTAAGTCTGCGCGGCGAACACGGCCCCGGTAAACGCCCCGGTCATGATGACGACCAGTTGCGAGCGGAACCCGACCTCGAGTACCTGCGCGAGAAAAAGCCGCCACCGGATCGGCGAGGCGAAGATGGAGTGGAAGGTATCCGTCGCGAGAAGCAGCAACTCCCCCAGATACGCCAGGAAAGAAAGAACCGCGCTGCCAACGTAGCGGAAGAGCATGAGCGCCCCCGGGAAGGGCTATCCTTCCGCTTCCGCCATCGGGAAAATCGTGGGAAGGAGCTGCTGCGTTTTGCTCTTCTGGTTCAACTCGGAGGGAATCTGCCCGACGATCCGGGATTCCAGCCCCAGCTTGTTGAAGACGGCGTGGATTTCCTCGATCATCAAGACGGGCGCGTCGAATTCGAGATAGACGATGTCGTGGTTGCTGTCCACTTTATAGCGAAGGCCGGATACGGCTTCCAGCTCGTGATCCAGTTCCAGGATTTTCTCCAGGGCGCGGACGCCGGCTGCATACACCTCGACTTCAATCATGAAGTGATAAATATCCGGTCTCCGGGCGAAAGCCAAGAGAAATTCGGCGAACTCCTGTTGCCCCGGTCCGGCTCCTCTGCTAAGAACCTCTGGCCCCGGAATCAGACGCCTCGCGATGCCAAAAAACACCGACCTGAAAAAGATACTCTTGATTGGTTCGGGGCCCATCGTCATCGGGCAGGGGTGCGAGTTCGACTACTCGGGAGTGCAGGCGTGCAAGGCGCTCGCGGAGGAGGGGTACGAAGTCGTGCTCGTCAACTCGAACCCGGCGACCATCATGACCGACCCGGAGTTCGCGGCCCGGACGTACATCGAGCCGATAACGCCCGAGGTCATCGAGAAAATCCTCGCCCGTGAGAAGCCGGACGCCATCCTGCCGACGCTGGGCGGGCAGACCGCCCTTAACGCCGCGATGGACCTGGAGCGCAACGGCGCCCTGGCCCGGCACGGCGTGCGGCTCATCGGCGCGAACGCGGAGGCCATCGCGAAAGGGGAGGACCGCCATCTTTTCAAGGAGTGCATGCTGCGGATAGGCCTGGAGGTCGCCCGCTCCGGCGTGGCCCACAAGCCGGAGGAAGCGCGCGCCGTCGCGGCGGAGATCGGCTCTTTCCCGCTCATCGTCCGCCCGGCGTTCACCCTGGGCGGGGCGGGCGGCGGCATCGCCTACAACCGGGAGGAGTTCGACGAGATCGTGGCGCGCGGGCTGGACCTTTCGCCCGTGAGCGAGGTGCTCATCGAGGAATCGCTCCTCGGCTGGAAGGAATTCGAGATGGAGGTCATGCGCGACCGCGCCGACAATTGCGTGGTCGTCTGCTCGATCGAGAACTTCGACCCGATGGGCGTCCATACGGGGGATTCCATCACCGTCGCGCCCGCGCAGACCTTGACGGACAGGGAATACCAGGTCATGCGCGACGCCTCCTTCGCGGTCATCCGCGAGATCGGCGTCGAGACGGGCGGCTCGAACATCCAGTTCGCCGTGAATCCCGCCAACGGGCGGATGATCGTCATCGAGATGAACCCGCGGGTCTCGCGTTCGTCCGCGCTCGCGTCCAAGGCGACGGGATTCCCGATAGCGAAGATCGCGGCGAAGCTGGCCGTCGGCTACACGCTCGACGAAGTGAAGAACGACATCACGCGCGAGACGCCCGCGAGCTTCGAGCCGGTGCTCGACTATTGCGTCGTGAAAACGCCCCGGTTCGCCTTCGAGAAATTCCCCGCCGCCGACCCGACACTCACCACGCAGATGAAAAGCGTCGGCGAAGCGATGGCCATAGGCCGCACCTTCAAGGAGGCGCTGCAAAAGGCGCTCCGTTCGCTGGAGATCGGGGCCTCGGGCCTCGGCGCCGGCGGGCCGCGCCTTCCCGCGAAACTCGCCGACGGCTCCTGGGACATGGAATTGATCCGTCGAAGACTTGCCGTCCCCGGGGCGGAACGCATCTTCTATATCCTCTACGCGTTCCTCGCGGGCGTCGAACTGGAGAGCATCCATGAACTGACCGCCATCGACCGCTGGTTTCTCCACAACATCCGCCAGCTCGTCGAAGAGCAGCAGAGATACGAGAAAGGGGACATCCCCCTGTTGCGCGCCAAGAAGCTCGGGTTTTCCGACCGGCAACTGGGCGTGCTGAGCGGCACGAACGAGGAAGCGATCCGCGCGCGGCGGAAAGCGGAGAACATCCTGCCGACCTACCGCCTCGTCGATACGTGCGCCGCCGAGTTCGAGGCTTACACCCCCTACTACTACTCCACCTATGGCGACGAGAACGAGACCCGCCATACCGACAAGAAAAAGATCATGATCCTGGGGGGCGGCCCGAACCGGATAGGGCAGGGGATCGAGTTCGACTATTGCTGCGTGCACGCGGCCTTCGCGCTGAAGGAGGAGGGGTTCGAGACCATCATGGTCAACTCGAATCCCGAAACCGTCTCGACCGATTACGACACCAGCGACCGGCTCTACTTCGAGCCGTTGACACTGGAAGACGTGCTCAACATCTACGAACGGGAAGAGTGCTGGGGCGTCATCGTCCAATTCGGCGGGCAGACCCCGCTCAACCTCGCAGCCGGCCTGCAAACGAACGGCGTCAACATCCTCGGCACCGCGCCGCGCAGCATCGAGATCGCCGAGGACAGGAAACAATTCTCCGCCATGCTCGACCGGCTCGGCCTGCTCCAGACCCCGAGCGGAACCGCCACGAACGAACAGGAAGCCCTCGCCGTCGCCGCCCGCATCGGGTATCCGGTGCTGGTGCGGCCTTCCTTCGTCCTGGGCGGGCGGGCGATGGAGCTAGTCTATAACGACGAAGACCTGCGCCGGTACATCCGGGGGGCCGTCCAGGCCAGCCCCGAGCGGCCCGTGCTGGTGGATCGCTTCCTCGAAGATGCGACCGAGGTCGATGTCGACGCCATCGCCGACGGTGAACGGTGCGTCCTCGGCGCCATCATGGAACACATCGAGCAGGCGGGCATCCACAGCGGCGACAGCGCGTGCGTCATCCCGGCATTCTCCCTTTCGCCGGCGGTCAAGGAGAAGATCGCCGCCGCCACGAAAGCGATGGCCATCGAGCTCCAGGTCCGCGGCTTGATGAACGTGCAGTTCGCCGTGAAAGCCGAGGAAGTCTTCGTTCTGGAGGTCAACCCCCGCGCGTCGCGCACCGTTCCATTCGTCAGCAAAGCCATCGGCAAGCCGCTCGCCAAACTGGCCGCGAAGATCATGGCCGGCAAAACCCTGGCTGAAATCGGCTTCGAACAGGAAATCCTCCCCGCGCACTACTCCGTCAAGGAAGCGGTCTTCCCCTTCATCCGCTTTCCCGGCATCGACATCGCCCTGGGCCCCGAGATGAAATCGACCGGCGAAGTCATGGGCATCGACGAAGACTTCGGCGTCGCCTACGCCAAGTCGCAGATGTCCGCGCAACCGCCGTTGCCGGAAGGCGGCAACCTCTTCATCAGCGTCAAGGACTCCGACAAACCGGCCGTCGCCGCGCTCGCCGCCGACTTCGCCGAGAGCGGCTTCACCCTCCACGCCACCGCCGGAACCGCCGCGGCCATCTCCGCGAAAGGCGTCCCCGTGAAAAAGCTCTTCAAGCTCACGGAAGGCCGTCCGAACGTCCTGGACATGATAAAGAACGGCGAGATCGCCTTCATCATCAACACCCCAAGCGGCAAAACCCCGCGCCAGGACGAAGTCAAGATCCGCAGCGCCGCCGTGGCCTATCACATCCCGATCATGACCACCCTGCGCGCCGCGGAAGCGAGCTTGCGGGGCATCCGTTCCATCAAGAAAAAAGGAGTCGGGGTAAAGACGCTCCAGGAATACCACGCGAAACTGAGGCGGCCGCCATAAGGAATATTGACTGGAGCTCTTGGGTTGCCGCCTAAGGAATTTGGAACGGCGCTCCAGGCGGCTGGCGCACAGCCGCCTCTTACAACTCTACAACGGCGCCGCGAACATTTCGGTCAAAATGGCACTGATTTAGCTTCTCTAATCGGTCCTCATGGCCAGGATCGACTCCTTTCTGAAGTTCATGCGCGAGCAGGACGCTTCCGACCTGCATCTCTCGACCGGGAACCCCCCGATGCTTCGCATCCACGGCGAACTCGTCCGAATCGACGCGCCGCCTCTCGAAAACGACGACCTCAAGGCTCTCGTTTACGAAATCGCCCCGGAAATCAAGATCAAGCAGTTCGAAGAAACCGGCGACGTCGATTTCGGTTATGAATACCCCGGTCTGGCCCGTTACCGCTCGAATTTCCTGAACCAAAAGAACGGCATCGCGGCGGTATTCCGCCTCATCCCGAGCAAAATCCTCACGAGCGATCAGCTTGGCCTGCCGCCTGTCATCAAGCGATTCGCCATGCTCAAAAAAGGCATGGTTCTGGTGACGGGGCCGACGGGTTCCGGCAAGTCGACGACGCTCGCGGCGATGGTCGATTACGCGAATCTCCATCGCAAGGATCACATCATCACGGTGGAAGACCCGATCGAGTTTGTTCATCGCAGCCAGCAGTGTCTCGTCAATCATCGCGAGGTTGGCGTCCACACCAAGTCGTTCGCCTCGGCGTTGCGCGGCGCGCTTCGTGAAGACCCGGATATCATTCTCGTCGGCGAAATGCGCGACCTGGAGACCATCGAGCTGGCGCTCACCGCCGCGGCGACGGGCCATCTTGTTTTCGGAACGCTCCACACGTCCAACGCGCCGAAGACCATCGACCGCATCATCGACGTTTTCCCGACGAACCAGCAGAACCAGATTCGCGCCTCGCTCGCGGAATCGCTCAAGGGCGTCGTGGCGCAGAATCTTTTCAAGCGCGTGGACAAGCCGGGGCGCTGCGCCGCGCTGGAGATTCTCGTTTGCGACAACCCGATTGCGAACCTCATCCGCGAGGCGAAGACGCACCAGATTCCCGGCATGATGCAGGTGGGCAAGAAGAAGGGGAACCAGCCGCTGGACGACGCCATCATGGAACACTTGCGCGCCGCCCGCGTCACGCCCGAGGAGGCTTATGAAAAGGCCTCGGACAAGAAGAAGTTCCGCTCGCTCCTCAAGGCGCCGCCGGACGATTTCGAGGACTGACTCCCCATGAAGAAGCGCGACCTGGACGCCATCCTCAACGCGATGCTCGAGTCCTTCACGGACATCTCCGATCTCGTCTTCTCCGCCGGGCGTCCGCTCCAGGTCGAGAACTTCGGCGTCCTCAAGCCGGCCAGCATTTACCCCGACATCCAGCGGCTCACGCCGTACCAGACCGAGCAGATCGCGATAGCCATCATCGGCAACAACCGCGCCTTGCTGCGCCATTTGCACGTGTTCGGCTCGTGCGATTGCAGCTACGCCCTCAGCGAGCGCGCCCGTTTCCGCGTCAACGTCTTCAAACAGCGCGGCAATTTCTCGATCGTCATGCGAAAGCTGCAATCGGAGATACCGACGTTCTCCTCCCTCGGGTTGCCGGACATCTTCCAGGAGATCAGCCGCGAGAAGAACGGGCTTGTCCTCCTTACGGGCGCGACCGGCAGCGGCAAGACGACCACGCTCGCGGCCATCCTCAACGAGATCAACGAGAACCAGGCGGTCCACGTCGTGACGCTGGAAGACCCCATCGAGTTCGTCCACAAGCACAAGAAGGCCACCTTCAGCCAGCGCGAGCTGGGCCAGGACTTCGACGAATACCCGAACGGCCTCCGCGCCGCGCTGCGCCAGGCGCCGAAGGTCATCCTGGTCGGCGAGATGCGCGATCGCGAGACCGTGGAGGTCGCCCTGACCGCCGCGGAGACGGGCCACCTGGTCCTGAGCACGCTTCACACCATCGACGCCGGCCAGTCGATCAACCGCATACTGGGTCTCTTCGAACTCGCCGAGGAGACGCAGTTGCGCCTCCGCATCGCCGACACGCTCCGTTACGTCGTCAGCCAGCGCCTCGCGCCGAAACGGACGGGCGGGCGGATCCTCATCTCGGAAATCATGGGGCCGAACCTGCGGACGCGCGAGACCGTCGCGCTGGGCGAAGCCGACGCCAGGACGTTCTACGAGATCATCGAGGCGAACGCCACGTTCGGGTGGACGACGTTCGACCAGTCCATCGTGAGGGCGTTCGAGGCGGACTTGATAACCGAGGAGACGGCGCTCCTCTACGCGACGAAAAAGGGCAAGGTCGCCCGGTTGCTCGACAATGTGAAGAAAGCGCGCGGCGCTTCCGCGGAGGAGAATACCGGGCTGCGTCTGGACATGACCGGCCCGCGGCGCACGGCGGGGAAGGCATAGAACCATGGACGCCAAAGCCGAAATATTCGATCCGGGCGACCACACCGCGCTCGTCTGCATAGACGATCCCGAGCTTCAGAAAACCGTCATCGACCAGATCACGGCCTTGAATTACGGGTGCCACGCGGGGCTTTTCATCGAAGACATCTCGCTGAAACTGAGCACGCACGTTTATGACGTGGTCGTCATCTACGAGACCTTTAACGAATCCGACCTGGAGACCAACCAGGTGTTGGCGGAAGCGATGGCGATACCGGCGTCGCAACGGCGGTTGCAATACCTCGTCCTCGTCGGCCCGAACATGGTGACGAATGACGACATGATGGCTTTCGCCTGCAGCGTCGATCTCACCTTTTGTCTCTCAGATATTTCGAACCTGAAACCCGTTTTGCGGCGGGGCGTCGTGCGGCACAAGGAGTTCTATCATCCCTTTTGCGAGGCGCTGAGGGCGGCCGAGGCCGGCTAGAGCGAAGGTTGTAGAGGCGGCTGTGTCAGCCGCCTGGAAAGCTGGAACGGCCTGGCGCTCCCCCTCCAGGCGGCTGGCACAGCCGCCTTTACAACACTCTCTGAGCGGGCCAGGGCTTGCATTTCTCCCGATCGTCGCTACACTGGCCCTTCGCATTCAGCGAGAGTATGTCAGGGTCATTCTCGGATTATCAGTCAAAGGGTTTTTTCGACGAGATGTTTGCCGCGGAGGGTGTCGCGCGACCGCATTACCGCAAGCTCATGGAACGCTTCCAGGACATGGGGCGGGAGGAGTTCGAGCGCAAACGCGCCCTTGCCGCGCAGAGCCTGTTGAACCAGGGCGTCACGTTCACTGTTTACAATAACAACGAAGGGACCGAGCGCATTTTCCCCTTCGACCTGATACCGCGCATCATCCCCGCCTCGGAATGGGATTTCATCGAGCGCGGGCTCGCGCAGCGCATCACCGCGCTGAACATGTTTCTGCACGATGTCTATCACGACCAGCGCATCCTCAAGGAGAAAATCATCCCCGGGGAAACCATTCGCAGCGCCGCGCATTTCCGGCCGGAGTTCATGGGCTTCGACGTGCCGAAGGATATTTACATCCACATCTGCGGCACGGACTTGATCCGGGACGAAAGCGGCGTCTATCATGTGCTGGAGGACAACGCGCGCTGCCCCTCCGGCGTCTCCTACATGCTGGAGAACCGGCAGGTGATGAAGCGCATCTTCCCGAAGCTCTTCGGGCGGTATTCGGTGCGGCCCGTGGATACCTACAGCGAGGAACTGGTGAAGCTCCTGCGCAGCGTCTCGCCGGACGGCAACAACGAGCCCGCCGTCGTCCTGCTGACGCCCGGCATTTATAACTCCGCCTATTTCGAGCACTCCTTCCTCGCGCGTTCGATGGGGATCGAGATCGTCGTCGGCGCGGACCTCGTCGTGGAAAACGCGCGGGTTTACATGAAAACGACCAAGGGACTCAAGCCGGTCGACGTCATCTACCGCCGTCTGGATGACGACTTCCTCGACCCGAAGGTCTTCCGGCCCGATTCGCTCCTGGGCGTCCCCGGCTTGGTCGAGGCGTACCGGCGCGGCAACGTGAATCTCGCGAACGCCATCGGCACCGGCGTGGCGGATGACAAGGTCGTCTATTACTACGTGCCGCAAATGATCAAGTTCTACCTTGGCGAAGAGCCGATCCTGCCGAACGTTCCCACGTACCTCTCCGCCAACGACGCCGACCGCGCCTACATCCTCGAACACGCGGACGAACTCGTCATCAAGGCCGCGAACGAGAGCGGCGGCTACGGCATGTTGATCGGCCCGCAGGCCACGAAGGCGGAGGTCGAGAAATTCCGCGGCCTCGTGGCGGCGAATCCGCGCAACTACGTGGCCCAACCCGTCGTCAATCTTTCGCGCGCGCCGGCTTTCTGCGAGGAATCCATAGAAGGGCGGCACATCGACCTGCGGCCGTACATCCTCTACGGCGACAAGATAACCATCGTGCCGGGCGGCCTCACCCGCGTGGCGTTGCGGAAAGGCTCGCTCGTCGTCAATTCCTCGCAGGGCGGCGGCAGCAAGGATTCGTGGGTCGTCGATGATGAACCGGACGCCGCCGCATGTTGAGACGGGTCGCCGACGCGCTTTACTGGATGAGCCGCTACATCGAGCGGGCGGAAAACAACGCCCGCATCCTCGATGTCAACATCCAGCTCCTGCTCGATTTCGAGAACCAGAATGAAGCGGCGGTGCGGCGGCATTGGGAGCCGATCATCAACTCGCTGGAGGATCGCGAACTCTTTTTCTCCATCCATCCCGAAGCGACGGCGGAGACGGTCGTCGATTTCGTCTCCTTCGAGAAAAAGAACCCGAACTCGATCTACTCCTGCATAGGGCGAGCTCGCGAAAATGCGCGGACGGTGCGCGAACTGGTCTCCAGCGAGATGTGGGAGCAGATCAACAGCCTCTACCTGTATCTCGGTTCGGAGAGAAGCCGCAGCGTCTTCGCCGGGAGCGGGTATGAATTTTTCAAGAGCATCGTGGACGCCTCCCAGCTCTTCCAGGGTATAACGGACGCGACCATGAACCATGGCGAAGGGTGGGACTTCCTCCAGGTCGGAAAATACACCGAGCGGGCCGACCGCACGTCGCGCATCCTGGATGTGAAGTACCATCTCCTGCTGCCGACGGGCGAGAAAGTGGGGGGCAACGTCGACGTCGTCCAATGGCTGGCCGTGCTCAAGTCGTGCAGCGCCATGGAGGCCTACCGCAAGCTGTACGTCGGCCAGGTCGCGCCGTGGATGGTGGCGGAGTTTCTCATCACGAACGACACCTTCCCGCGCTCGATCCGGTTCTGCGTCAATCGCCTGGATCTGGCGCTGCACCGCATCTCGGGCATATCTCACACGCATTACGGAAATGAAGCCGAGCGCCTGTCCGGCCGATTGTCGTCCGATCTCGCTTACAGCACGATAGCCGACATCTTCAGCTTTGGCCTCCACCAGTATCTGGATCGCATCCAGTCGCGCCTAGTCGAAGTCAGCAAGGCGATGCTGAAGACCTACTGCGATTGGATGGAGGAAGAGGGCAAAATGCATTACCCGCTCAAAAGTCCGGCGGAAGCATGATTCGCAGGTACCATGCGACGATTTGCGGCCCGGCGAAAAGCCATAGCGCCGCCCCCAGCGCAAGGTATGGCCCGAAAGGAATCTTCGCCGACCATGCGCGGCGTCGCGCGAGTATCGCCGCGACCCCCACCGCCGCGCCCGCCACGGAGCCGGTGACGACGGAGAACAATACCGCCTTCCAGCCGAGGAAGGCGCCAATCGCCGCGATGAATTTCACGTCCCCGTATCCCATCGCTTCGCGCGGGATGACAATCTCCCAGACCGTGCCGCTGAATTCCTCGAGATCGTCGAGCGCCTTTTCCGTCTCGCCGATCGCGAGGCGATTGTAAAACAATACAAGCGTCGCGTCCGCGTGGGTCGCATCCGCGATCTTTGCTTCCGCGCATCGCATTTCCAGCCGGTCGGTCTCGCGATAAAAGAGATCGCTCCAAACCATCCTGTCGTCTCCCACCGTCAACTCCGCGTCATCGCCCTGTCGCCGCCAGGTGAAAGGCGTCTCCTTCTCCAACGCGATCCGCTTTCTGCCGAAAGCTTTTTTGCCCGCTTCCACCACCAGCCAGAGCAATCCGTAGCCCGTTCCCGCGCCCGCCAGCGACCAGAGCAAACCGTTAAGCATCGAGTCCGCGCCCATGAGCCGCGGTATCGCGAAGCTGAGCGCGGCGCCCGCGCCCACGCCGCCCCAGGTTATCTCGTTGGGAATGATGAAGTGCTCGAAGTCGATGAACGTCGCGACGATGAGGAGGCTGACGAGAATCCAATAGGGCGGCGCCAGCATCCACGGCCCGGGCGGCTGGCACTTCAACCAGACCGCGAGGAACGAGAGCGCCGTGAGCAACTCCACGCCGAAGTAACGGAACGGGATGCCGCCCCCGCATTGCGCGCAACGCCCCCGCAACGCGATCCACGAAATCAGCGGCAGATTCTGGCTCCAGGGGATCTGCTTCTTGCAATGAGGGCAGAACGAGCGCTTCGGTTCATTCACCGAAAGGTCGAGCGGCATCCGGTAGATGCAGACATTCAGGAAAGAGCCGACCACCGCCCCGAACACGAACGCGAAGCATTCGAACAGATAGCGGTAGAAGGCGAGTTCCGTCACGAGAGCGTCGAGTCAAAGCCGCCCGCTTCGGGAAAGTCAATGTTGTCTTTTGCGCGGGCGTCTGTTCTCTTCCAGCGATGCATCAATTCGTCACCATCTGGTTTCATTGGGTTCGGGACGGCGGTTACCTCGGCATCATCGCGTTGATGGCGATGGAGAGCTCCATCTTTCCCGTGCCGAGCGAGGTCGTCATACCGCCCGCCGCGTTCTGGGCCAGCCAGGGGCAGTTGAGCATGGCGGGCGTGCTGCTCGCCGGCACGTTTGGGTCGTGGCTCGGCTCGGCCGTCACCTATTGGGTCTCGCGCGGGGTCGGGAGGGTGGTCGTCGTCAACTACGGCAAGTATTTCCTGCTCAGCGAGGCGAAGATCGAGATGGCCGAACGCTGGCTGCACCGGTACGAGGCGGGCGGCGTTTTTTTCGCGCGGCTGCTGCCCGTCATCCGGCATCTCATTTCCATCCCGGCGGGTTTGGTCCGGATGAACTTCAAGGTCTTCAGCGTTGTCACAATCCTCGGCTCGGCGGTCTGGTGCTCCGTGCTCGCCTGGTTCGGCAAGCAAGTCATCGGTTCGAACCCCGGGTTGATCGACCATCCGAATGAACTCGTGCATTTCATAAAAGGGAAGTCGATCGTTCTGGTGGCCGTCGTCCTGGTCCTGTGCGCGCTGTATTTTCTCGTCGTAAAGCTCACGGCCGAGAAAACAGACGCCCAAGCGCAATAGAGGCTATAGGACTCAGTCCTACAGAAAAATAGGACATCCTCCTAATTGCGGGATTACAAGTTTATAATCACGCTGACAACTTGAATTGCCATAGTTTCAAGATAAACTGTGGTGACAAACAAACGCAGTAATAAAAACAATAAGAATGATAAATAAAACCTCAGCGAAAACCATAACCACGAAGCTCGCGCTCGTCGCCGGCGCGGCGTCCTTCGTGTTTAGCGGCAGTGCAGCGATGGCCGGCGTGCCCAAAGTCGCGCCTTGCCCGGAAGTCGGCAGTTGGTTCATCGGCGCCGTGGTGTTGGCGGCGTTCGGAATCGAAGTCCTGCGCCGCAAGCTTGTCCGCAAGCCGAGCGACGTTAAGGCCTAGGAAGAGCGAAAAACTTGGGAACGCGGGCGGGCCGGACCGGCTCGCCCGCGTTTTCGATTTTCAGGCGATGAACGCGAAAGCCAACACTATAGCCTGGGGCCTCAGCCTGGTTGCGTGCTGGTGCTGGACGTGCCGGGAGCTTTCCCTCGCCTGGGATGCGTATCAAAACTATGCGTTCGGTTACATCGTGCCCTGGGCCGCGCTTCTTTTGGCCTGGCGGCGGATCGAGGGGCGTCCCGGGTGTTTGAAGGCCGCGCCCTCCCGCACGGCGCGCGGCGCGGCTTCTAACCGGCTCAGCCCTTGTCCTCGCGTGGGGGATATTCTTTTTCGCGGAGTTGGTGCGGGAGTTCGATCCGCACTGGCGGTTTGTGAGCTGGATGATGATGGCTTCCGTCACCCTCCTGACGGGCGCCTGGCTTTGGCGCCGCGGAGGCGCGCGGCTTTTCAAGCGCCTGGCCTTTCCGCTGGCATTCGCCTGGAGCGCGGTCCCGTGGCCGACGAATGTGGAGGAGGTCGTAACGCTGAAACTGCGCGGCCTTGTGACATCCGCGTCGGTTTCCACCCTGCACCTGATGGGCGTCCAGGCGTCGCATCAAGGGAATATCATCAATCTGGCAAGCGGGAGCGTGGTCGTGGATTCGGCATGCAGCGGCATCAGTTCCTTGCAGTCCACACTCATGGTCTCTCTCTTCCTGGGCGAGTTCTTTCGATTTCGCGCGGCCCGGCGCATCCTTCTTCTCGCCGGCGGCGCCTGCCTTGCGATCGGCGCGAATCTCGCCCGTGCGACCACGCTGGTATGGCTGGCGAGCAGCGGAGGGCCGGACAAGCTTCTCAAGTATCACGACCGCGTCGGCTGCGCCGAGACCGGCGTCATCTTTCTCGCGTTGGCGACCGCGGCCTGGTACCTTTCGCGGAAACAAAAGAGTTCCTTCCAAGAGGAGGAGTCGCCGGTTGACGCGGGCGAGGGCGGTTGGGCCGGCAACGGAGGCTTTGTGGCGTTGGCTGCGTTCGCGGCGATCCCGCTTCTCGCCTGGGCGTGGTTCGCCTTGAGCCCGGGAGGGCCGATCCGGATGCAGGACAAACCGCTATGGGCGCTGAAAACCGGCGCGGAGAAAACGGCGTGGCGCGTGCAGCCGGTGGAACTCTCGCCGATCGACGCCCGCACGCTGGGCTGCACCGACGCCCAAACGCTCTCGCTGGAGGGGCCGGCGAGCGCCGAGGTCTATCATTTCTTTTGGAAGACGGATTCCAGCACCGGTTTCGGCCATACCCCGGACAACTGCATGACGTGCGCCGGCTGGCGGAAGGAATGCGAACCGGTCAGCGCCAGGCTCCGAATAAAGAACGCGGAAATCCCGTGCAAGGTCTATCGCTTCGCGCGGGACGGCGAAAGGACCGTGGTTTTCCAAAGCGTCTGGTACGGCGGCGACCCCATGCTTCGCGGAGACGCGGAATTTCCCGACACCAAGGACGCGCCAAGGGGAGCGCGGCTGTCGCTCCTCTGGAACGAGCCGCGCCGCCGGGGGCTGGAGTCATTGAATGTCTATATGCCGCCAGCCCGGGACGCGGCGTCTGAAATCCGCATGGCCGAAGAGGTTTTGGGGCAGGTGCTGGTGTCGAATCGTTGAGGAGGGGCGGCTCCTCAGTCGAGAAATTCCTTTGCGATCAGGGTGGCGTTGTGGCCGCCGAAACCGAAGGAGTTGTTCATCGCCACGCGCACCTTTTTCTCGCGGGCGACGTGCGGGACGTAGTCGAGGTCGCACTGCTCGTCGGGGTTGTCGAGGTTGATCGTCGGCGGGATGATCCCTTCCCTGATGGCCATGACGCAGACGGCCATCTCCACGCTCCCGGCGGCTCCGAGCAGGTGGCCGGTCATGGATTTCGTGGAACTGACCACCAGGCCGTCCTTGGCGTGCGCGCCGAAGAGCGCCTTGATGGCTTTCGTCTCGCAAACGTCGCCGATGCTCGTCGAGGTGCCGTGGGCGTTGATGTAATCGACCTCATCCGTGTTGATGCCGGATTTTTCCAGGGCGATCTTCATGCAGCGCCGCGCGCCGTCGCCTTCCGGCAGCGGCGAGGTCATGTGGTAGGCGTCCGCCGTGAGGCCGTAGCCCGCGACTTCGCAATAAATCTTGGCGCCGCGCTTGCGGGCGTGTTCCAACTCCTCGAGGACGATGACGCCGGCGCCTTCGCCCATGACGAAGCCGTCCCGGTCGCGATCGAAGGGACGCGAGGCTCTTTTCGGTTCGTCGTTGCGGGTGCTGAGGGCTTTCATCGCGGCGAACCCGCACATGCCAAGCGGGATGACGGCGGCTTCCGCCCCGCCCGCGAGGAAGGCGTCCGCTTCGCCCAGGCGGATCATGCGCCAGGCTTCGCCTATGGCGTGGCACGCGGTCGCGCACGCGGAGACGGTGGCGAAGTTCGGCCCGCGCATCCCGAATTCCATCGAGACGACGCCGCTGACGATGTTGGAGATCATCATCGGGATCATGAAGGGCGAGACGCGCGAGGGCCCCTTGTTCATGAGGATGGTGTGCTGGTCCTCGAGGGTCTTGAGGCCGCCGATGCCGCTGCCGATGATGACGCCAAACCGGTCGGCGTCCAGTTTCGACATGTCGATGCCGGCGTCCGCGAAGGCGCGCTTGGAGGCCGCCATGCCCAGTTGCGTGAAGCGGTCCGTGCGGCGGACGTCCTTCGGGTTGTTGAAGAAGGGGCCGGGAACGAAGTTTTTGACCTCGCCTGCGATCTGGCAGGCGAACTCGGTGGAGTCAAAGGCGGTTATCCGGTCGATGCCGCTGACGCCATTTTTAAGGTTGTTCCAAAAAACGGAGACTTCGTCGCCGACCGGTGTCACGACGCCCATTCCAGTTACTACGACTCTTCGTTCAATCATACAGAATCCGGGTTACTTTACCTCAGCGCGAAATGACGCCGGATGCAAACGTATTTTGAAGAACGGAGCGAAAAAGCGGCCAATTTCGCCAATTCACCTACCCGCGGCGGGAGGGCGTGCGCCGGACGCGCGGGGAGTCGTCCTCGATGCGGTAGCCGAATCCGCGGACCGTCTCGATGCAATCGGCGGCGCGGCCCAGTTTCTCGCGGAGTCTGCGGACGTGGGTGTCGACGGTGCGGGTGTCGATGGCGGCTTTGTAGCCCCATACGTCGTTCAGGAGACGCTCGCGATTCTGGACGCGACCCCTGCGTTCAATCAGGATGACCAGGAGTTTGAACTCCGTGGCGGTCAACTCCACGGCTTTGCCGCCCGCGAGAACCTCGTGCCGCAACGGATCGACGACGATGCCCTCCACCTGGAGATGGTTGACGGGTTCCGGTTCCCCGCTGGAGCGGCGGATGACCGATTTGATGCGGAGCACGAGTTCCCGGGGGCTGAACGGCTTGGTGATGTAGTCATCCGCGCCCAGTTCCAGGCCCACGATGCGATCCGCTTCCTCGGCCTTGGCCGTGAGCATGATGATGGGGATGCGCGTCGTGGCGGGATCGGCCCGGAGGGCTTTGCAGACTTCGGAGCCGGCCATGCCGGGAAGCATCAAGTCCAGGACGATGAGGCCGGGCTTCCGAAGCCGGGCTTGTTCGAGCGCGATGGCGCCGTCCCGTGCCATGATGACATGGAAACCGGCGTTCTCGAGGTTTGTGCCGACGAGTTTCAGCACATCCTCCTCGTCATCGGCAACCAGGATTTGGGTCGGTTCCATGGAACTTGCTTTTCGAACGGAAAAGGTGCGCCCCCGATTCTACGCGGTCAAAATAATAAATGTTACGTTCCTGTGTCATAAAGATTTTTTGACCCCGTTTGGAGGGACGCTCTTTGCGGATGGACATTTCCCGCCGCCTTTGCCAGTTTCCCCAGCGATGCTGGCGAGGGTTTTTTCGGCTGCCTTATACGGCGTCGAGGCGTTCGAGGTGGATGTCGAAGTCGACGTCGCGGCAGGCAATCCCGCCATCGTCATCGTAGGGCTGCCGGATGCGGCGGTAAAGGAGAGCCGGGATCGGGTCATCACCGCGATCAACAACAGCGGCTACCGCTGGCCCCGGGCGCGCGCCACGGTCAACCTCGCCCCCGCCGCCGTGAAAAAGGAAGGGCCGAGCTTCGATCTTCCCATCGCCCTCTGCATGGTCATCACCGGCGAGGATGTGAAACTGCCGCGGCTGGACCAATACGCCTTCGTCGGGGAACTGGCGCTCACCGGGGCGTTGCGTCCGGTCAAAGGCGTCCTCTCCATCGCGCTCTGGGCGAGGCGCGCGAAGAAGAAAGCCCTCTTCGTCCCGGCGGCCAACGCGCGGGAAGCGGCCATCGTCGAAGGCATCGACATCTACGGTGTAAACAGCTTGCGCGAGACTTTCGAATTCCTGCGGGGCGAACGCGCGCTGGAGCCGGTGAAGCAGGACCTCGACGCTTATTTCCAGGCCGAACGCAATTACGACGTCGATTTCGCCGACGTCAAAGGCCAGCTCGACGTGAAGCGCGCCATCGAAGTGGCCGTCGCCGGCGGCCACAACATCCTGTTGATCGGCCCGCCCGGCTCGGGCAAATCGATGCTTGCAAAGCGCATCCCGAGCGTCATCCCGCCCATGAGCCTGGAGGAAGCCATCGAGACCACGAAGGTTCACAGCATCTGCGGCCTGCTCGACCCCGCGCATTTCTTCGTCGCGTTGCGCCCGTTCCGCTCGCCGCACCACACCACGTCGGATGTCGGCCTGCTCGGCGGTTCATCGAATCCGTCCCCCGGCGAAGTCAGCATCGCCCACAACGGCGTCCTGTTCCTCGACGAACTGCCGGAGTTCAAGCGTTCGACCCTGGAAGTGCTGCGCCAGCCGATAGAAGACGGCAAAGTCACGATCTCCCGCGCCGCCGGCACAATGACCTTCCCTTCGGAATTCATGCTGGTCGGGGCCATGAATCCCTGTCCCTGCGGATTCTTCGGGGATTTAAAGCGTTCCTGTCGCTGCGGGGCGAACGCGGTTCAGAAATACCGGCAGCGCATCTCCGGCCCGTTGCTGGACCGCATCGACATCCACATCGAAGTCTGCTCGGTCGAGTACAAAGACATCGCAAGCCGCGCCCCCGGCGAATCCTCCGCGGCAATCGCCGGGCGAGTGGCCGAAGCGCGCAAAATCCAGCAGGCGCGTTTCCGCGGCCACGGCAAGACGAACTGCAACGCCCGGATGACGCCGAAGCTGCAAAAGGCCTTCTGCCAGTTGGATGACGATGGCGCCCGGTTATTGAAAATGGCGATGATGGAACTGGACTTCACCGCCCGCGCGTACGACCGCATACTGCGGGTTGCGCGGACCGTAGCCGACTTGGACGGCTGTGAAAACATAACATCCGTCCACGTCGGGGAAGCGGTGCAATTCCGCTCCCTCGACAGGAACTGGTGGGGTTAAGGCGTGTCATGCGCTTTTTGCCCGCTATGGGCCTATAAACCTGGAACGGCCGGGCGCTTTGGCAAACGACGGCTCACGGTTCAGGGGGCGCGGCGAAAAGTGCATGACACGCCTCTAGATTTTGTGATCCGCGGAGTCAGAGATCGCCGCCAGGCCGAGCACGCCGGATTTTTTCCTGAAGGCCGCCGGGAAGGCGCGGGCTATTTTTTGCGGCACGCCGGCCTCTTCGAAGAACAACCATATGTAGGTGAAGACGAATACCACCCAGAATGAAAGGTTCCGTTCGAGCAAGAGGGCGGCGAGGAGGAGCGGCCAGATCAGGTTGTAGAAGTTCGCGAAGACATCGAAGGACTCGGTGACGCGCCGCCGGTACTTTTGCCTTCCCATCAGGATATGAAGGGCCACCCAGGCCGCGTACAGGGTCGCGGCGATTCCGACGAGCGGGAGTTTTCGCGACATCAGGAAGGCCGTCGAAAAAAAGGCGATCACCTCGAGGGGGAAAATGCGTCTTCCGAGCAGCAGGCGGGCGAAGGTCTCTCCGTGGTCGACGACAAAGGTTCGAACGCCGTTGGCCTTGTCATTTTTCTGATCCAGCAGTTGATGCCAGAAGATGCCGTTCAGCCCTATCAGCGTGCTCAACGCGCAAAAGCTCGCAGCCGTCCAATCCCAGGCGTTCATCGCCTGGAACGCGATCATGGCGGGAAGCGTGCGCTGGGCGATGGCCGCGGTGAAAAGCCCCCAACATCCCCGTTCCTTTAACCGTAAGGGCGGCAGGGAATAGAATGTCCCCGCGGCAAAGCTGACGACAAGCAGCAGGAGGACATCCGGGCGGTGGGCATAGAGAAAAGCGGCGACCGCCAGACCCAGGACGGCAGGAGCGGCGACCAGGAGCAGGACGACGCGGGGCGAAAACGCCGCCAGCGGACAATGCTTGCCCGCGGCGCGATCGATCTCCTGGTCGCTGAGCGAATTCACCATATGGCCGAAGGCCGCGAGGCAGCAGAAAAGCAGCAGGAGGCTCGCCATCTCGGAAATGGCGGATAAATCAAGGGCTCTCCGCGAAAGTGCGGAATAGTAGAGGCACGCCAGGAAAAGTGCGGCCTTGTCGCGGTACCACAGCCGCCAGCGTGTGAGTTTCGACAAGGTGGCGAGGGATCGGCTCATCCCAGGGAGACGCTCAATCGCAGGAGGCTGCGCACGAGGTTGTTATCGGCGTAACAGGTGCGTTCGGACGCATCGGCAAGCGTGATGGAGGGAATGCTTTGGAGCAGCGCTTGAAGAGCGAGGAAAACTTGCGCCCGGCCAAGTTGGGCGCCCAGGCAAAAATGCGGCCCCAGCCCGAAGGAGAGATGCCGGTTTTTCTGGCGGTCGGCGCGGAACTGCTCGGGTTCGGAAAACATTTTTGGATCGCGGTTGGCGGAGCCGATCAGGCATTGAACGATGGTTCCTTCTGGGATGGACACCCCCGCGATTTCGGTGGGAACGGTCGTCCGCCGGCACTTTCGCTGCACGGGCGCTTCGAATCGCAGGACTTCCTCGATAAATGGCTTCAAAAGTTGAGGGTCGTTGCGAAGCCGCTGCTGAAGGCCGTGGTCTCTCGCCAGGATGAGCACCGCGCTCCCGATGAGGCTGGAGGGCGTTTGCGAAGCCGCGAAGACCATGAGCATCCCGATATCGACCGTCTCGCTTTCGGAAAGTTCTCCCTCCTTCCACTTCTCCGCGACCAGATCCGTAACCCACCCTCCGCTCGCCTTGCGGCCAGCCTGCTGGAGATGGCTTTCCAGAACCGTCCGGCACGCGGCGATCCCCGGGTTTCGGGGGTCGGGTTTTCGCCCCGCGATGCGCCCGATAGCCCTTTTCAACTTCGAGAACGGACAGCCGCCCCTGTTGACCGACAGCATCGCGTTGTTCCAGCGGCGGATGTCGGGCAGGCGGCTTTCGTCTAGGCCGAGCATCCAGGCGGTGATGGTTTCCGGGATCGCCATGGCGTAGTCGGCGACGATATCGCACCGCTTTCTTCCACGAAGGCGTTCCGCGAGGCCGCTCGCCAGCGAGGAAATCCTCTCCTCGATGCCGGTGACCCGCGGGGCGCCGAACGCCGGCGACAGATAACTTCGGACGCGATTGTGCGGCGCGCCGTCGCCGCCGCTCACCGTCGGTTCCAGCCCAACGCCCTGGCTGGTGGAAATGTCGTTGTTCCGGAGGACATCGGCCGCGGCTTGGTAGTCGCCGACATAGCAGATATTGCGGCTCCGGTCGTAAAAGACGTCGCCCGCCGCGCGCAACGCCCGGTAGGCGGGATACGGGTCCTGCGCGATGGAGCTTGCTTCCAGATCGATCATCACCGTGAATGAATACTCCCTTCGGAGGCCCCCGCAAGCGCGGATAAAGAGCTTGACGCGGCAGTCGGCGGAGTGCAAAAGGCGGGCGTGGACCGGGTCAGTCGAAGTTTTTGAAAACGGGTATTCTCGTCCTCGCTTTTGTGCTCGCGCAGGCGGGCGCGAACCTCTGTTTCAAGATGGCCTGGGGGCAGCCCGCCGCGATGTCGGCGATCCTGCACCATCCGCTCCAGTACGCATCGCCGCTTGCCTGGTTTGTCGTGGGCAATGTGATCGGGTTTTTGTGCGCCGTCTTTCTCACGCTCGCGCTAAGGAATCGCAGTCCCAAGCTCATTTGCGCGCTCTGTTTCGGAGGCGGGTTTTTCTTCCTTCAGTTGTCATCGTGCGTCCTTTTCAAATCCGCGCTGACCGTGTGGCAATGGTTTGCGATCTGTTTGATCGGCTCTGGAATTGTCCTGCTGCGGGTCGGCGCCATCGCCCCGGGATGGAAGAGGGCGCTTCCGGGCTGGCGTTACCGGTTTCCGGCGGACCACGGCGCGCATCGGGACTTCAAAACCGAATGGTGGTATTTCACGGGGCGGCTCCGCGACGGGAAGGGACGGGAGTTCGGCTACCAGGTGACGTTCTTCCGCGAAGGCGTCCGGCCGCCCGGGTCTGTTCCGGCTGAGTGCGCGCCCTTTATCCCCCACGACGTGAAGTTCGCGCACTTCGCCCTCACGGACGCCGCCGCGGGCCGTTTCCGGTTTCAGGAAAAGATCAGCCGGAGCGCTTTCGGAGCGGCCGGTTTCAACGATGGCGGGCGGTTTGCCTGGATCGGGGGATGGAGCCTCGGGAAGACCAGGGACGGCGGCTTTTCATTGAAGGCGGCCCAGGAAGAAGGAGCGGTCGATCTGCTGCTTCAGCCGGAAAAGGGCTTCGTCATCCACGGCGCCAACGGCATCAGCCAAAAAGCGGATGGAGCGGGACGCGCGTCCCATTACTATTCCTCGACGCGTCTCCGGACGACGGGCAGGCTCGGTTTGGGCGGCAAGCAGGAGGCCGTCACCGGCGAAAGCTGGTTCGATCACGAGTGGTCAACCAACAGTCTCACCCGGGAGCAGATAGGTTGGGATTGGTTCAGCATCCAGTTGGATGACGGGGCGGAGTTGATGCTCTACCAGATCAGGCGGAGGGATGGCGGCATCGACCCGAACTCGAGCGGGACATTCGTTTTGAAGAACGGGGAGGCCGTCTATCTTGGCCGGGCCGAGTACGATTTGGTTCCCGGGGAGGTTTGGAAGAGCGGCGAGACGGGAGCGAACTATCCCGTCGCGTGGCAAGTGAAAGCTCCGAAGCTTGGGATCGAGTTGGAAATAAGCACGCCGCTCCCGGGCCAGGAACTGGCGCGCAGTTTGAACTCCTATTGGGAGGGCCTGATCGAAGTCCGGGGCAGGAAGGATAGCCTGCCGGTCACGGGGCACGGCTACATGGAACTGACCGGCTATGCGAAGCCGCTGATCGGCATGGGTTCGGAATAGAAATTCTTCGGCATGGCGCTCAAATGGCAACCTACGCTCCGCGATGTTTTCGCCCTTAGCCTGCTGGGGCTTTTGCTGGGGCTGGCGCTGCTGTTTTACCTGGCGCTCCACGGCTCGGAGCAAACCATCCTGCACAGTTCGGAACGTTACCGGGACCTTGCCGCCGGGGAGGTGGCCCAGCGGGTTACGGATTATCTTAACGAAGCCCCGCTGGCCGCGAATCATTTTGAACGGGAGGTGCGGTTCGGTCTCATCGATCCCATGGATGCGGATTCGGTCGGGCGGGGATTGTTTTCACTGTTGCTGGCGAATCAAAACATCTCGGAAGCGGCGCTGACTTACGGCTCGCGCGGTCTTCCGGCGAATCCGGCTCTCTCGGGCCAGATAGCCGTCCTGCGTTCCGCGAAGGCCGGGGAGTTTGTCCGCAAAAGGACATGGTTTGAGAAGGGTGCGTTCGTCTCGGCGTCGGATGCCGTTCGCGAGGGATCGCAGGCGCCGCCGCTCTCCTTGAAGGGCGCCCACCGGGACGTCGATCCGGCCGGCCATCCCACTTTCCAGGGAGCGGTGCGCAACTACGGGCGGCTGATTTCCACGGACCTCCATTGGTCGCAGATCGACGAGTCCCTCCCGAAGGAGCAACGGCGGGTGGAGGTGAGCGTGCAGAGAACGATAGAGGATTTCCATGGACGGTTCGCGGGCGTGCTGCGGATCGGCCTCATGAAGGCGCAGATCGACGGCGCGGTGCGGCAGCGGAACGATCCGCACAGGATTTTTCTGTGCGACAACCAGGGACGGTTGATAACCGGGTTCGGAGACCACGCCCGCGTGGCGGTTTCGGGCGACGACTTGAGAATTGCGCCGGAGAATGCGCCGCCCGAGGTCGCGCAGGCGCTTCGCGAACCCGTTTTGAAAACGGTGGGGGATGACCGCACGCTGGCCGCGACTTCCTTCAATTATCAAGGCAAAGTCTATTTCTGCACCTTCAAAAGCCTGCCGCGCACCCAGGATTGGATTGTCGGCATCGTCGTGCCGCGCGATTTTTACCTCGGCCAGTTGGTGCGGATTCGCAACCGTGTTCTCTGGGCCTTGCTGGGGTTGATCGTCGCGCTCGTCGCGGGGGGCGGCCTGGTGCTGCGGAGCGTGGTGCGGGCGCAGGGATTGATCCTGCGGGAAACGGGGAGGATGAACGATTTCCAGTTTTCCCCGGCGGCAAACTCCTCGTACTTGCGCGACGTGAAGCAAGTGCTGGCCGGGCTGGAAAGGGCGAAGACCGCCATGCGCGCCATGAGCAAGTACGTCCCGGTGAACCTGGTGCGGCAGTTGTACCGTGCAGGGCAGGAACCGGTGCTGGGCGGGAGGATCGCCGAGCTGTCCGTCCTCTTCACCGACATCAAGGATTTCACCGCGTTCGCGGAAGAGCTTCCGCCCGATCAACTGGCCGAAATCCTGGGGCGGTATCTCCAAACGATGGCCGGAGTGATCCAGAAGGAAAAAGGCACCATCGACAAATACATCGGGGACGCGGTCATGGCCTTTTGGAATGCGCCGGATCCAGTCGCCAACCACGAGACAGCCGCCTGCCGGGCGGCGCTTGGTTGCAGAGAGGCGGCGCCGGGATTCGAGACGCGGTTTGGGCTGCACCGTTGCCACGCCTCGGTCGGGCACTTCGGCGCGCCGGACCGCTTCAACTACACGGCCATCGGCGACGGCATCAACCTCGCCTCGCGGCTGGAGGGGCTGAACAAGTATTACGGGACGACGATCATCGCGAGCGAGAGCATCCGCGCCGCCGCGGAGGCGTCCTTCGAGTTCCGCCTGCTCGACCGCGTGGCGGTGAAGGGGCGGACGCAAGGCATCGCGATCTACGAACTCCTCCGCGAACGGCAACCGGGAACTCCGCGGCCCGGATTCGTGGAGCGCTATGAAGAAGCGTTCGCCTTGTACCAGCGCGCCGATTTCGGAGCCGCTCTCGCGCTGCTGGAGACGCAGCCCGATGACAAGCCCGGCGAGGTTCTGGCCGGACGGTGCCGCAACCTGAAGGATCATCCGCCCGGCGACTGGGACGGCGTCCGCCAGTTCGACTCAAAGTGAAACCGGCCAGTTGAACGTCGTGTTCAGGATGGATTGGAGCGGCTTGTCCGGCTTCCCTTTTCCTATTTCGACGTGCAGCGGGCCCCGGTACCCTTTTTTGATCGGGACGAGCCACCCCGCGTCCCACGGGGTGAAGGTGTCGGGAGCGCCGTTGGGCGCGTGCAGTATGCAGTTTATTTGAAGGCGCTTCCGCTTCTTCCAATCGGCGGCGTCCACCCCGTTGTTCCTCTCGACCCGCATCTCGGCCACGTAGTTCTGGTCGGACGCCCCGTGCAGCGGCTGGGAGGCAAGGACGACGTTCCTGCCATTCGCCAGGAAGACCGCGGCGTAGAACTCCCGGCTCTGCTCGCTGGCCAGAAGACGGTATTCGGGTTTCTTGACCCAGGCGATCCATTGGTCGATCGTCGCGAACGAGGGCTGCCATCGCGCCCGGTTTTCCGCAGGAGACAGGAGGACGCGCTCTTCCCGTATCACCGTCGGCTCGATTGCCGGCTGGGATTCCGGCGGCTTCAGCAGATCGAGGTCCGGCATCTTCGAGAAGTTGGAATTCGGGCCCTCCTGGCCGCGCGCCGCTACGGCGAGAAGCAGGGCGAGTAAAACGAGAGATTTCTTCATGCGCGGTTATTTATCCTTTTCCGGCCGCCCCGCATAGGTCATTTCGACCGTGCAGGCGCGTCCGGGATTCCAAGTATAAACGAAAGACCCGACCGGCGGCGAGGCGAGAACCGAATAATTATAAACAGGATCAATGTCATGAAAATCATAAACATATTCACTTGCGTCGCATTCTTCAGCATCCTCACGAGCGGGGCCTTTGCACAGGGAACCATGGCTGTGACCACAACCACGAGTTCCGCGGGGACGATCAGTGAATTTACACCCCAGGTTATTACGATCAGGACCGAAACGGCCGCCGAGCCGGTGCGGTACGTTTACACCAAGCGCACCACCTATGTCGACGAGAGCGGCGCGCCGGTCTCAATCGAGACAGTAAAGTCCGGTTTGCCAGTCACCGTTTACTACGTCAAGGACGGCGACCAGATGGTGGTGTCGAAAGTCGTGGTAATGAAAGCGGCTCCCGTGATCGACAAAACGACGACCACCACGACGACAACCACCGGAAAGTAATCCCTATGAAAAAAGCAATCGCCCTGTTACTCGCAACCGCCGCCCTCACCGCCTGCACTACCGTGGTGGAAAAGAAACCCGCGACAACGACCACCACCACGGAGGAAACGACAACCGTCCACAGGCCGGCGGTCGAGTCCACGACGGAAACGACGCATTACTAGCGCTAGCGAGGTTTCCTGTTCGGCAATCCCCATAGCGGCTTGACGCCCGAGCCGCTCTGGGTTATTTTCCTGACGCTCGGGCCGACGAAAGAGTGGGATTTACACCCCACTTTTTTTTGTCCTCGGCGCAGACCATTTTATGAACAGCGAATTTATTGCGACGTTGGACTATCTGGAGCGCGAGAAGGGGATTAAACGCGAAATCCTCATCGAAGCGGTCTCCAGCGCGCTGCTTTCCGCTTCCAAGAAAGCGGTCGGCCCGGCCCGCGACCTGCGCATCGACATCAACCCCAAGACGGGCGAGATCCGCGCGCTGGCCAACCAGATCGCCGTCGAGTTCGTCCGCGATGTCCACGATGAAATCCTCCTTTCCAAGGCGCGGAAACTGAAGCCCGACGCCCAGCCGGGCGACATCATCGAAGTCGAGGTCACTCCCAGGAATTTCGGGCGCATCGCCGCGCAGACCGCCAAGCAGGCCATCATGCAGCGCATCCGCCAGGTGGAAAAGGAGATGATCTACGACGAATTCAAGGATCGCGCCGGGGAGATCGTCAGCGGGACGGTGCGGCGGTTCGAGCGTTCGGACGTGATCGTCGATCTCGGGAAATTCGAGGCCGTCATGCCGATGCGCGAGCGCGTCACCACCGAGGACTATAATATAGGCGACAGAATCCGCGCCTACGTCGTCGCGGTCGAGAACGGCGCGCGCGGCCCGGAGATCATCATCTCGCGCAGCCATCCGAATTTTGTCCGGCGCCTTTTTGAAGTCGAGGTCAGCGAGATCGCCGACCGCACGGTCGAGATTCGCGGCATAGCGCGCGAAGCCGGGTACCGCACGAAGATCGCCGTCTTCAGCGCCAACGACAAGGTGGACCCCGTCGGCGCGTGCGTCGGCATGCGCGGCGCCAGGGTCAAGAACATCGTCCGGGAATTGAACAACGAGAAGGTGGACATCATCCGCTGGAGCTCCGATCCGAAGGAATTTGTCCTGGAAGCGTTGAAACCCGCGAAGGTCAAGAGCCTCACCCTGGACGCCGCGGCGAAGGCCATCCAGATAAAGGTGGACGAAGACCAGCTCTCGCTCGCGATCGGCAAGCGCGGCCAGAACGCCCGCCTCACCTCGCGCCTCACGGGCTGGGAGATCAATATTGAAAAGGACGAGTCCGCCGCGCAGGTGTTCGAGCAGCGGGTCACGCAGGCCGCGCAGGCGCTCGCGAACCTCCTGAAGGTGGATGAAGCCACGGGCCGCGCGCTGGTCAAAGGCGGTCTGGCGAACATCGACGGCGTCCTGGAAGTCGAGCCGCAGGACATCGCGGACATTCTCGGCATCGAACTGGAGAAAGCGCAGGCCATCCACGACAGCGCCCGCGCGACCGTCGCGGAATCCGGCAAGAACCTCGCGACGACTACGACGTAAAAAAATTTCATGGCCACAAAAACACCAGTGCGAATCGCCGCCGTAAAAAAGCGGACGCCCGCCGTCCCGGCGAAGGAAGCCGCCCCGGCTCAGCCCGCGCCCGTGGCGGAGAAGGCTGTGGTCAAGGAGACCGTATCCCTCATAGAACCGAAGGAGCGGACGCCCCGCGTCCGCCCCGCGCCCGTCGAAGGCGAAGAAAAGCCGCGCTCCGTCCTTCCTCCCATATCGCGCATTCGCGCGGCTGCGGCCAGGGAGCCGGAACCCGTTGCGCCCGCGGCTCCGCCCGCTCCCGCTCCCGCGCCGCTTGCGCCCGCGCCGCCCCCGCCCGTCCAGGCTTCCGAGCCTGTTTCCGAGGAAAAGATCATCCACATCAAACCGCCGATCATCGTCAAAGACCTGGCGGCGCAGATGGGGATAAAGCCGTTTCAGCTCGTCCATGACCTCATGGAGTTGAACTTTTTCGTGGCGACCAACGCGGCGATCGAGCCGGATGTCGCCACCATGCTCTGCAAGAAGCACGGGTTCGTCTTCGAACGGGAAAAGCGCGAAAAGGGCGGAGGAGTCCACAAGGTGGAAGTCGTCGTCGAAGCGCCGCCGGCGCCCGTCATCCCGGAGAATGACGACAAGCTCAAGCCGCGTCCGCCGGTGGTGACCTTCATGGGGCACGTCGACCACGGCAAGACCTCGCTCATGGACGCCATCCGCAAGACGCGCGTCGCGGCGGGCGAGGCCGGCGGCATCACCCAGCACATCGGCGCGTACAGCGTCACCCACAAAGGCCATCGCATCACCTTTCTCGACACGCCCGGCCACGAGGCGTTCACCGCCATGCGGGCGCGCGGCGCGAATGTCACGGACATCGTCGTCCTGGTCGTCGCCGCGGATGACGGCCTCATGCCGCAGACGCTGGAAGCCATCAGCCACGCGAAGGCCGCCAAGGTCAAGATAGTCGTCGCGATCAACAAGATCGACCTGCCGTCCGCGAATATCGACAAGGTCAAGGGCCAGCTTCAGGAAAAGGGTCTCACGCCCGAGGATTGGGGCGGCGAGACCATGGTCTGTCCCGTTTCCGCCACGAAGGGGACGGGCGTCGAGCACCTCCTGGAGATGCTGCTGCTGGAAGCCGAGGTGCTCGAATTGAAAGCCAGCCCCTCCGCACTGCCGCGCGGCTCCGTCGTCGAGGCGCAGATCGAGGCCGGGCGCGGCCCCACCGCCGCCGTCCTGGTGCGGATGGGCACGCTCAAGGTCGGCCAGCCGTTCATCTGCGGCAATTACGCCGGGAAAGTGAAGCTCCTCATCGACGACGCCGGGAAATCGGTCAAGGAAGCCGATCCGTCCACGCCGGTGAAAGTGCTCGGGTTCTCCGGCCTGCCGAACGCGGGAGACGAATTCGTCGTCATGGAATCCGAGAAATCGGCGAAACTCCTGAGCGAGGAGCGCCTGGAGGAACTCCGCCACGGCAAGCTGGCGCAACCCAAGCGCGCGACGCTGGAAAGCCTCTTCGACAATCTCGCGGACGACCAGCGCAAGGTTCTCCGCATCATCCTGAAGTGCGACGCGCAAGGCTCGCTCGAAGCGCTCTCCGGCGCCCTCGACCAGATCGAGAGCAAGAAGATCGACCTCGAATCCATCCATTCCGGCGTCGGCCCCATCACCGAATCGGACATCCTGCTCGCGACCGCTTCCAACGCCATCGTCATCGGGTTTAACGTGAAGGTCGAGAACTCCTCCTCCGCCGCCGCAAAACGCGAAGGCGTCCAGATCAAGCTCTACAGCATCATCTACGAGTTGATCGACCAGATAAAGGAAGCCATGGCGGGCATGCTCGACCCCGAGCTGCGCGAGAGCATCGTCGGCCACGCCACCGTGAAACAGGTCTTCGAACTTTCGAAGGGCACGGTCGCGGGCTGCGTGGTGAGCGACGGACGCATCGCGCGCAACGGACGCGCCCGGTTGCTCCGCGGGCGCCAGCCGATCTACGACGGCGGCATCGCCACTCTGCGCAGGTTCCAGGACGACGTGAAGGAAGTCCGCTCCGGCCTCGAATGCGGCATCAAGCTGGGCGATTTCACGGAATATCACGTCGATGACGTGATCGAGTGTTACCAGCTGGAGAAGATCGCTCAGAAGCTGTAAGGGCAGGCTTACAGCAATGAAACATCGTCTCGAGCGCGTAAGCGAGATTCTCAAGCGCGAGGTCAGCGAGTTCATCCTGCGCGAGTTCACCTTCCCCGGCGCGCTCGTGACGGTGCAGCACGTCGACGTAACCCCCGACCTGAAGCACTCCAACGTCTATATCAGCGCGCTCGGCGACGAGGACGCCCGGAAAGCCGCCATCCACAAAATCCAGGAGAGCCGTTCCATGATCCAGCACGCCGTTTCCAGGCGCGTCGTGTTGAAATACACGCCGCAACTCCATTTCCGCCTGGATACCGCCATCGAACGCGGCACGCGCGTCATCGAGCTTCTGCAGCAGATAGAAACGCCCGAAGAGGAATGAACTGCGCCTTCGAGGAGATCGCCGCCGTATTGAAGGCGAACGAAAGTTTCGTCGTCATGAGCCATGTCCGGCCCGACGGCGACGCGCTCGGGTGCATCCTGGCGATGGCGCTCAGCCTCGAGCAGCTCGGCAAGCGCGTCCGCGTCTGGAACCAGGACGGGATGCTCGCCAAATACAGCTTCCTCCCGCGCGCGGAACTCGTGCAAACGCCGCCCGCCGAGCCGGAGGACTTCGATGTCGCCATCGCTCTCGACACCGCCTCGCGCGAGCGCCTCGGGACGTGCCTCAACTCCATTGGAAGCGCGAAGACGTGGCTGAACATCGACCACCACATCAGCAACAACCGCTACGGCGACCTGGCCTATATCGACCCCTCGTCGCCGGCCACGGGGCAGATACTCCACGAACTCTTCCAGCGGCAGGGCCTCCCCTTCAACCATGACATCGCGGTAAACCTCTTCGTGGCCATATCCACCGACACCGGCTCCTTCCAATATCCGAACACCAGCGCCCGCTCCTTCGAGATTGGCGCCGAACTCGTCAAGGCGGGCGTCAACGTCGGGGCCATTTCGCAGAGCATGTACGAGAGCTACCCCCGCCGCCGGATCGAACTGCTGCGCGCGCTGCTGAACAGGCTCGTTTTCTCCTGCGAGGACCGCGTAGCCAGCTTTTCGCTTTCGCTCGAAGGCGCGGCGGCCGTCGACGCGCTGCCAGAGGATAATGAAGGGATGATCGATCACATCCGCGCGATAGACGGCGTTATCGTCGCCGCTTTTATCGAAGAACTCCCCGAGGGCAAGGTCCGGATCAGCCTCCGCTCAAAAACCCCGAAGGTGGATGTCTCAAAAATTTGCGGGCGCTTTGGCGGCGGCGGCCATACCCTGGCGGCTGGCGCGCGGATTCGCGGGGTTCTTTCCGAAGTCGAGCGCGAAGTCCTCGGCGCCATTTGTAATGAGATCACTTGAAATAGACGGCGTCCTCCTCGTCGACAAAGCGCCGCGCATGACCTCGCATGACGTGGTGGCGATTGTCCGCCGCAAACTCGGGACGAAGAAGGTCGGCCATTGCGGAACGCTCGATCCGCTCGCCACGGGCCTCCTTCTCATTGTCCTGGGGCGCGGGACGAAGGTGCAGGACCTCCTCATGAGCGAGGACAAGGAATACGTCGGCACGATCGCCCTCGGCGCCACCACCGACAGCCAGGACGCCGACGGGCAGGTCGTCGAGACGAAGCCCGTGCCGGAATTGACGCCCGGACAGATCGAGGAAGCGTTCGCGAAATTCGACGGCGATTTTTACCAGACGCCTCCGATGGTCTCGGCGATCAAGAAGGACGGCGTGGCGCTCTACAAACTCGCGCGGCAGGGGAAAGTCGTGGAACGCGAACCGCGTTTCGTCCACGTTTTCGCCCACGAGATTCTCGCGATCCGCCCGGCGGAGATCGACTTCCGCGTGGTCTGCACGAAAGGTTTTTACGTCCGCACGTACGCGCACGACATCGGGGAAAAACTCGGCTGCGGGGCGCACCTGAAAAGCCTGCGCCGCACGCGCTCCGGGCGTTTCGACTTGCAGCGCGCCGTCACCGTTCACGCCATCCAGACACAGGAACCGGCAGTCATCCTGGAGAAAATTCTGAGCCTGCCGGAAGTCTCGCGGTTGCGGGGAGGGTGAGTTTTGCTGTCCGGTCTTTCCAAGCTGCCCGGTCCGGTCTTTCTCTCCATCGGCGTGTTCGACGGGGTGCATCTCGGGCATCGCGCGGTCATCCGGCGCGCCCTGGACGACGCGCGCGCCGCGGGCGGCACGGCGGCCGTCCTGACGTTCGACCCGCATCCGCTGCGCATCCTCCAGCCGGAACACGCGCCGCGCCTTCTGACATCCACGCCGCACAAGCTGCGGCTCATCCGCGCGCTCGGGGTCGAGGCGCTGCTCGTGATTCCCTTCGACAGGCGATTCGCCGCGACGCCGCCGGAGGAATTCATCAAGGCTTTGCGCGACGCGTGCAACCCCTTGCGCGAGATCTGCGTCGGCCACCAATGGTCTTTCGGGCGCAACCGCGCGGGGAACCTGGAGATGCTGCGCCGCCTCGGCGACGAGATGGGCTTCGACGAAGTCGGAGTGCCCGCCGTTGAAATCGACGGACGCATCGTCAGCAGCACGCTCATTCGCGGCGCCGTCCAGGCCGGCGATTTCGAGACGGCCCGCCGTTTCCTTGGCCGGGAATACACCATCCTCGGGACGGTTGTCGAAGGCGATCACCTCGGGCGCAAGCTCGGGTTTCCCACCGCCAACCTCGCCGCGCACAACGAGCAATTCCCGCCGGACGGCGTCTATGCCGTGGAAGCCGCGCTGCGCGAACGCCGTTGCAAAGGGGTGGTGAACATCGGCGTGCGGCCCACCGTCCACGCGAGCGGCGGCGAGCGGGTGCTGGAACTCCACCTCTTCGACTTCGAGGAGAATATCTACGGCGAGGAGGTCGAAGTCTTCTTCCGCCATTACATCCGGCCCGAGAAGAAATTCGGGGGCCTCGACGAATTGCGCGCGGGAATCGACCGGGACGTCCGCGAGGCAAGGGCCAAATTGCATTGACGGCCCAGTTGTGTTAATCACATCCCGATGTTGAGTTTCACCAAGATGAACGGCGCCGGGAACGATTTCGTTCTCCTGGACAATCGCGACGGCGCGATCCGGTTGACGCCTCCCGTCATCGAGAGGCTTTGCGACCGGCATCGCGGCATCGGCGCCGACGGCGTCCTGCTCCTGGAAAAGGGCGCCCCTTTCCGCATGCGCTATTACAACCGCGACGGCGGGGAAGCCGAGATGTGCGGCAACGGCGCCCGCTGCTTCGCCCGGTTCGCGAACCGCCTCGCCGGGCCGCTGGAGGAAGTCCAGTTCGAGACGATGGCCGGCGTCGTCCGCGCGCGCCTGGTGGGCGATTCCGTCCGCCTGGTGATGAGCGCGCCGAAGGACCTGCTTCTAAACAGAAAGCTCCGGGTTGAAGGGGAGGAGTTCACCGTGCATTCGGTCAATACCGGCGTTCCGCACGCCGTCGTCTTTGTCGATGACCTTGAACGGGTGGACGTCGCGCGGCTCGGCGCGGCCATCCGCTTGCACGAACTCTTCGCGCCTCAAGGGACGAACGTGAACTTCGTCAGCCCGGAAGGCGTCCGAACCTTCGAGCGCGGAGTGGAAGCCGAGACGCTCGCTTGCGGCACCGGCGTCGTCGCCGTCGCGCTCGTTTCCCATCTGCTAACCGGGGCCGCTTCTCCCGTCGGCGTTCGCGTCCGCGGCGGCGACTTGTTGCATGTCGGGTTCGAGGAACACAACGGCGTTTTTGAGAATGTAACCCTGACCGGCCCCGCCGATTTCGTCTTCGACGGCCGGATCGAAGAGACCCCCGCCGCGCCGTTACTGTAATGTTTCAAGGAGCATTCACGGCGCTCGTAACGCCTTTCAAAAACGGCGGCATCGACGAACTGGCCTTCGAGCAGCTCGTCGAGTTTCAGATCGAGAGCGGCATCACCGGTCTCGTCCCTGTCGGCACCACCGGCGAATCCCCCACGCTCGACCATGAGGAGCACGCCCGCGTCATCGAACTGGCCGTCCGGTTCGCGCGGGGCCGCCGCCCGGTCATCGCCGGCGCGGGGTCCAACTCCACGAAGGAGGCTGTCGAACTGACCCGCGACGCGGAGCGGCTGGGCGCCGACGCCGTCCTCCTGGTCGCGCCCTACTATAACAAGCCGTCGCAGGAAGGCCTCTTCCGCCACTACGAAGCCATCGCGCGCGAGACCCGGCTGCCGATCATCCTCTACAGCATTCCGGGGCGGTGCGGGGTGGAGATCGCCGTCGAAACGGTCGTCCGGCTCGCGAAAGCCTGCCCAAACATCGTCGCCATAAAGGAAAGCGGCGGCAGTGTCGACAGGGTCAGCCTCCTGCGGCAGGCCATCCCCCCCGAGTTTGAAATCCTCTCCGGCGATGATCCGCTCACGCTTCCCTTCCTCGCGGCGGGGGCGGTCGGCGTCATCAGCGTCGCGGCGAACCTCATCCCCGCGGAGATCGTGCGGTTGGTCCGCTGTTTCCTTGCGGGGGAAATCGGCGTCGCCCGCGCGATCCATGAGAAATATTACCCGCTGTTCAAGGATATCTTCATCGACACGAATCCCGTTCCGATAAAGGCCGCGCTCAGCTTCGCGGGGAGGATGAGCCCGGCGGTCCGGCTCCCCCTGTGCGAGATGAACGAGACGAACACGAACAAACTGCGCGCAACCCTCGAGAGCCTCGGCTTCCCATGACTCCGCTGAATCTGCTGGTGAACGGCTCGAAGGGGAGGATGGGGCGGACGATCATCGCCTGCGCCAAGGCCGATCCCGCCGTCAGCGTGGCCGCCGCAATCGACATTGGCGACGACCTTGCCGCGGCCATCGCCCGATGCGACGTGGTTATTGAGTTCAGCCACCACACCGCGACCGCGCAGGTCGCCGCCGCATGCGCCGGCAATCGGAAGGCCCTGGTCATAGGAACCACCGGCCATACGGACGAGGAGATCGGAAAAATCCGCGCCGTCTCGCGCGACGTACCGGTTGTGTTCGCGCCGAATTTCAGCGTCGGCGTCAACGCCTTATTCTGGCTCGCCGGCAAGGCGGTCGAGGTGCTGGGGCCGGACTTCGACATCGAAGTGGTCGAGATGCACCACCGCTTGAAGAAGGACGCGCCCAGCGGCACCGCGAAACGCCTGGTGGAAATCCTGGCCGAGGCGCGCCGATTAAATTACGCGGAACACGCGCGGCATGGGCGCGAAGGGATGGTCGGCGAAAGGACGAATTCCGAGATTGGCGTGCACGCCGTGCGCGGCGGCGACGTGGTCGGCGACCACACCGTGATTTTTGCGGGCCAGGGCGAGCGCATCGAACTGACCCACAAGGCTTCGAGCCGTGAAACCTTCGCGAAAGGCGCGATCCGCGCCGCGAAGTGGGTCGCGCGCCGGCCGCCTGGTCTTTACGACATGCAAAGCGTCCTCGGGCTATAGGTGAAACTGGCGATCCTGTTCGTCGCCGTCCTGCTCTCGCGCATCCCTTTCCTTGACGCCGGCTACGGCGTCAACACGGACGCGTGGCGCGTCGCGCGCTCGGCGCGGGCCATCGCGGAAACGCATTCCTATGAAGCCTCGCGGCTGCCGGGGTATCCGGTTCAGGAAATCGTCTGCGCGTTCCTGTGGCGGGGCGGGCACGATTGGAAATACGGCCCGCTCGTCCTGAACGCCGCCTCCGCTATTTTCGGCGCGCTCGCCGTCGTGCTGTTCGCGTTGCTGGCTCGCGACACGGGTTGCAAAGACTGGCTGCTCGCCGCGGCGAGCCTCGCGTTTTCCCCGCTGTTTTACATCAGCTCCGTGACGTCGAAGGATTACGTCTGGGGGTTGGCGTTCAGCCTGGCGGCCACGCTCCTGGCGCTGAAAACGCGCCCCGCCGCCGCCGGGGTTTGCCTCGGATTGGCCATCGGCTGCCGCATCACATGGGGAGCCATGGTTCTCCCGCTCGGCTTTATTCTTGTGAACACGCCCCCGCGCCGCCGTATCGTCTTGTTTCTTTTGAGCGCCGCTCTGGTCGCAACGCTCGTGTTCGCTCCGGTTTATCTGAAGTACGGGCCGGGATTCTTCACTTTCTACGACAACCATGAAACGCCGGGCTGTAGGCTCATCCTGCGCCGGATGTTCGTCGAAGTCTGGGGCTGGCCCGGAATCGCCGGTTTGCTCGTCGCTCTCTGCGGCATACGGCGCCGCGAGGGCGCATGGCTCCATCCTGTGGCGTGGGGCGCCATCGTGCTCATCTATATAGCCGCGTTCCTCCGGTTGCCGGATCAGGCCGGCTATTTGTTGCCGATAGTCCCTTTTGTCTATCTGTTGCTCGCGAGGTTCGCCCGGCGCACGACGTTCCAGATATTCTGCGTCCTGGTGGTCTTGGGATCGGGCGCGGTATTGCAGGATCACGCCGAGCGCATTGCCACGGTGCAAAACGTCAGGAATTTCCTCTCCTTCACCTCGACGCTTCAAGGGAAGAACATCATCGTCGTCGGTTCCTGGGAACAACTAATCTCGCTCATGCCTCCGAAGAAAACCGCCGGAGACACGCGGTTCGCGGGCATCATGACCGCGAGCGAAGTCCTCGACGCCTTGAAGAACCACTGCACGCTCTATTACCTGCCGCTCATCCGGGAATTTAACTATCGCGTAAACGGGATAGACCTCGCAAAATATGGAGCGAAGGATTTGCGGGCGCTCTATGAAGAGCATACGCGCAAGCCGCCCCCGTGAAAAATCCCTGTTCGTTGTAGAGGCGGCTGCGCCAGCCGCCTTGGAACGGGAGACAACGCCAAAGCGCAGGCGCTACAGCGTGCGGCAGAATTCCTCGAACCGGTCCAGGCCCTTCTTGATGACATCCATGCTCGTCGCGTAGCTGAAGCGCAGGGTGCGGTCATCCCCGAAGGCGACGCCCGGCACCACCGCGACGTTCGCCTTGCTCAGGAGTCTGTCCGCGAAATTCTGCGACGTGAGCGAAAGCTTGCTGATGTTCACCAGGACGTAGAACGCGCCAAGCGGCTTCACCGCGGAGATGTTCGGTATCTGGGCGAGGCGGTCGAACATGTAATGGCGGCGCATGTCGAACTCCGCGCGCATGTCGTTCACGGCTTGCTGGTCGCCTTTCAGCGCCGCCAGGCCGCCCTTCTGCGAAAAGGAGCACGGGTTGGAGGTGCTGTGGCTCTGGATGGAGTCGATGGCCTTGGCGATCGCTTCCGGCGCGCCGAGATAACCCAGGCGCCAGCCGGTCATCGAATACGCCTTGCTGAATCCGTTGACGGTGATCGTGAGGTTGAACGCCTCCGGGGAGATCGAGCCGATGCTGACGTGCTCGGCGCCGTCGTAGGTCAGCTTCTCGTAGATTTCGTCCGAGAGGATGAATATCTCCTCCTCGGCGGCGACTTCGGCCAGCGCGGCGAGTTCTTCGCGCGTATAGACGGAGCCGGTCGGGTTGCCGGGGGAGTTGATGATGACCATCTTCGTGCGGGGGGTCATCGCGTTTTCAAATTCGGCGGGCGTCATCTTCCAGCCGTTCTCCTCGCTCGTCTGCACGATGACCGGTTCGGCGCCGACCAGGCGGGCCATCTCGGGGTAACTGAGCCAGTACGGCGCGGGGATGATGATCTCATCGCCCGGTTCGCACGTCGCGAGGATGGCGTTGTAACACGAATGCTTCGCGCCGTTGCTGACGATGACCTGGTGCGACTTGTAGTCGAGCTTGTTCTCGGTGGAGAACTTCTCGGCGATGGCCTGGCGCAATTCCGGTATGCCGGAGCTGGGGGTGTATTTGGTAAACCCGGCGTCGAGGGACGCCATCGCGGCGGCTTTGATGTGGTCGGGCGTGTCGAAGTCCGGTTCGCCCGCGCCGAAGCCGCAGACGTCGATGCCTTCGGCCTTCATGGCCTTGGCTTTGCTGTCGATGGAGAGCGTGAGGGATGGGCTGAGGATTTTTGCGCGCGAAGCGAGTTCCATACTTATTTTTCAGGGGTTCAAGTTGCCGTAATAGGTTTCGATGAGAGGCTTCAAATTGTTCTCTTTTATCCGGACGATGCCCATCTCGCGGCTCGCGTTTTCCGGCGAGTCCGAGGCGTGCGCGGCGTTGACCATGATCGTCTGCCCGAATTCCTTGCGGATCGAGCCGGGAGGCGCCTTGGAAGGATCGGTCGGGCCGAGCACTTCGCGGATTTTCCTGACCGCGTCGACGCCCTGGTAAACGAGGGCGACGCACTTTTCCGTGCCGGGTTCCTCGCGTTTGTCCGCAGGGGTTTCGCTTGGCTTCGAACCGGCCATGAATTGCACGATGGACTCCCAGTTCTCCCGGCCGGCGACCGGGCCGAGCAGTTCGCCGAGTTCCTTCTGCACCTTGTCGTTGAGCGCGAAGCCGAGTTCATCCTCGATGGCCAGGCGCGCCTGCACGCCGGAGCGGTCCTTCAGTTTTTCCATGAGGACATCGAGCACCGGCCGGTAAAACTCCTCCGCCTGCGCCACGCTCATCCGGTGCACCTTGAACCCGATGATGTAGAGGCCCGTCCGCGAAAAGAGATCGATGACGCCGCCCGGCCTGGCGTTGGGAAAGCGGAAGTTGTCGGGCTTGATGAGCACCAGCGTTTTTTGGACATTCGCGCCGGGGGCGAACGGCACCACGTCTTCGAGGAGGCCGCCGTCCGTGTCGGAGTGGGACGCCCAGAGCTTCAGATTCGCCTCGACGGATTTTTCATCCGGAGGCGCGAGCACCGCGGGTTCGAAATAACGCACCGCGCCGTCCGCGTCGACCAGGTAATCCCCAAACGTGTCGCGAATGGTCTCGCCGCTCGTCCG